>Ga0123342_1002129_pt1 | contig 33224 bp, 19 predicted proteins | sample Turbeawhitnodule_FD_89960 | JGI IMG/M metagenome (GOLD analysis project Ga0123342, IMG submission 89960) | Root nodule microbial communities of legume samples collected from Mexico - Turtle bean Mexico white nodule | ecosystem: Host-associated > Plants > Roots > Nodule | place: Mexico: Nepantla... | reverse complement strand
TTGTTTTAACTTAGTTTGAAAACATTTTACTTTCACAAAGATTGAGAATGCTAATGCTTTAGATTTAATCAAAGGGTGGATTACAACATATAAACTACCCCAGAACTAAGCTAAACCAACACAGCAACATCAAGCAAAGTAGAGGCTTCAACATCCTTCAAAGGATTTGGATTCTTCAAAACTTGAACACCACTTGGTTCAACAATGACTCCCTTTAAGTTTCTTACTAAAATAAGCTATGGGGTGACCCTCTTGAAAGAGGATATCCCCAATGCCTATGTTATATGCATCACACGCAATCTCAAATGTTTTAGCAAAGTTGGGGTGTGTTAAAGTGGGTGTCTTGGTTAATTTGTCTTTCAAGGTTTCAAAAACATTTGTTTGTTCTTGACCCCATTTGAACACTACATCCTTCTTTACTTTCTCATTGAGAGGTGCAACAATAGTACTTAAGTCTTTCACAAATCTTCTATAGAAACTAGCTAATCCATGAAAGCTTCGTACTTCACTAATATTGGTGGGTGTAGGCCAATTTCTAATTGTTGCTACCTTTTGCTCATCAACATGCATCCCTTTGGAACTCACTACAAACCCTAGGAATTCTATATGGTTTATGACAAAGACACATTTTTTTCGGATTGACATACAATTCATCTTTCCTAAGGTTTTCTAGAACTTGCCCAACATGCACTTTATGGTCTTCTATGTTCAAGTTGTAGATAAGAATGTCGTCAAAGTAGAGTACTACAAACTAGGTCTTTAACCAATGTTTTAAAACATGATGCATTAGTGGCATGAAGGTGCTCAGAGCATTGGTTAAACCAAAGAGCATAAATAACCACTCATACAATCCAAACTTGGTCTTAAAAGCAGTTTTCCAATCATCTCCCGATTTGATCTGGATTTGATTATATCCACTTTTAAGATCTATTTTGGTGAAGATTTGAGACCCATGTAACCCATATAAATATAATCAATTACTAATAAATATTTTTATGATTATGTAAATATAACCACTTAAAGATTAATATTTGTATGGTTATGAAAATATGTAAATATGATAAATATTTTGATGGTTATGATAAACATTTTTATGATTATGTAAATATAATTACTTAATAATAAATATTTATAGTTATGTAAATATAATCACTTAATTATTATTATTATTATTATGTAGATATAATAACTTAAAGATAAATATCTGTATGGTTATGTTAGTTAATGATCAATATTTTTATGATGATGTAAATATAACCATTTAATGATAAATATTTATGATTATGTAAATATAACCACTTAATGATAAATATTTTTATGATTATGTAAATATAACCATTTAATGACAAATACAAGTAAGTACAATAATGAGGGAGTACTTCTGACTTACTTAGTCCTCAATACATTTACTTATTAATCATATATCTTACACTCTTACTCTTAAACATCAGTGGACTCTCACTCGATTTTCATCGTTAAAACTCGACAATCTGTCAAAACAGAGATTGATCTACCTGATCACCTCAGATTCACCACCTTGGACGACTCAACCTCGAACTTGGTAATAATGTTTATTTTAAAAAATATGATATATTATACTACAATTAATTAAAAATTTGCTACATATTTTGTTATTTTTATTCATAAATTATTTCTATTAGATGAATTTATTTGTTTTTTATATTTAAGTAAATTTATTATATTTTATTTTTTTTGTTAGGAAATTATGATGAATATACTTAATCAAGCTATCAAACAAGAAGATGAAACAAACCTTTGTGGAGATATGTTTCAAAGTTAAGAAAAACTTCTCATGGTGGAAATAATATGATCAGATGTAGTCTGTGTAGTTTTTCATTCAATGGATCTTACACTTGAGTGAGAGCTCATTTGTTAAAACTTATGGGAGCAAGAGTTAGAAGTTGTTCAAACGTGACCCCGTCAAAACTTGTTGAGTTTAAAAAATTAGACAATGAAGCAACATTGAAAACAAAGAGTATGAAACAAAAAAAGTCCCACTACCACCTGTATCTGATGAAGGAAACCAGACTAACAGTGATGTTAACCCAAAATTCAAAGGTTCTCTACAAGTTGCTTTCAATATTCAAGTGAGAGATACTTTTGATTGTGAAATTGCGAGAATGTTTGATTCTTCAGAACTACCATTTCATTTAGCAAGAAATCTCTATTATAAAAGTGCATTTTCTTATGAAGCTAATACTTCTAATCTTAGTGGATATGTACCACCAACATATAATAAACTGAGAGGTCCTTTACTTCCAAAGAAAAGAAGTCATGTAGAAAATCTTTTGCAACCTATATGAAACTCATGGAATCAAGGTGTAACAATTGTTAGTGATGGGTGGAGTGATCTTCAAAGAATACCACTTATAAATTTCATGGCTAACACTAAAAGTGGACCGATGTTTTTGAAGTCAATAGATGGATCTCGTGAGATAAATGACAAAGATTTTATCGCTAAACACATGAGAGATGTAATTATGGAGGTTGGGCAAAATAATGTGGTACAAATTATAATTGATAATGCAGTTGTATCAAAGGCAACGAGTATTCTCATAGAATTAAAATTTCTTTCAATCTATTGGACTCCTTTTGCAGTGCACACCTTGAATCTTGCATTTGAAAAATATTTGTGCAATAAAAAGTACTAAAAAAATAGTGATATTTATCATCAATGTTCTTGGATCTCACAAGTTGTTGATGATGCTACCTTTGTTAAAAACTTTATTGTGGGACGATTATCAATGTTCAATAATTTCAACTTATTGAAGTTCTTTTGCTCCAACAAGATTTGCTTAAACCATAATCATGCTAAAAAGGTTTAGAAGTTTGAAAAAATGACTCCAAGAGAATCTTATTAGTGATGAATGGTCTTCTTACAAAGAGGATAACATGGATAGTGCACAATTTGTAAAAGAAATTTTGTTGATTGATAATTGGTGAATGAAGGTTGATTATATACTTGTTGATGATGCTACCTTTGTTAAAAACTTTATTGTGGGGCACTCTATGAAATTATCAATGTTCAATAATTTCAACTCATTGAAGTTCTTTATGTTGCTCCAACAAGATTTGTTTCAACAATAATCATGATAAGAAGTTTTAAAAATCTTGAGTGAGTTGGCTACCCATTGGGCATGGTGTTTGGTCCACTGGGATGGGTAAAGTTCCTTGCCCTAAGAAACCTCCAGAACCGTTAAGCATACAACTGGTTTCGAACGAATGCACAATCAGTTCACAACAGCTTCAAGGGTGAAGTCACTAGCAAAATGGCGAGAGTCTAAACCACCAATACCGCCAAGGTCGGACATCTGAAGAAGGAAGGTCCATCATTCTCAAACCAGTGGGACATTGACTTGACCATAAAAGAGGTGGACGCCTTGTTGTATGGTGGACCACGATGGGCGTCGGGAACAAACGTTGTGATGAGGAGCTTCCCGAAGAGCTCCAACTTGATGCCCTTGGAAGAGTGATACATAATGTCCTTTTCAACATAGTACTGTCGCGTACGGGTTCTCGGGACCACATTTCGGAAAAGGACTACTTTGTGTTCTTTCATCTAGAAGGGAAGCCCATAAACATGCCCTCTCTTATTCTGGAGCATTGGGAGACTACCTTTAAGGGCAAGTTCGTGCAGAAAAGGAGCAAGGAGCAAGACTCCTATTCCATACTGCATGTTATTCATGAGAATTATGTGTATGTTTGGGATACAAACAGGGGAGTTGTGCACCAACGAAAATAATGGAGAATGGAACTCAACTACCTTTGCTAAGATGCATGTATCAGATGAAGTGGAAGCTATTCAGATTTTTGTATCGTTTTCATTTGTTCTCTGCTGGAAATATCGCTTTCAGATTCTAATTTGGGTATGCTTTCTTCACTAATTGCAGCATGACCCCTATGCTGCTTGTGCCTCAGCTTCCAATCAACATGCTTCCCATGAATTAACTAACATGTCTCCCTTGTGTGCTTTCTTACGGTGATCATACCATCCACTATTTCTCTTTTGGGTTCTCTTGCTACAAGTGCAGATCTTTCGGTGGCCATGCCATCAATTTCTCCACTCAACATAATTTTTCTGTTGCTTTCTTCTCTTCTGACCTCTACAAAAATCTTACAGATACTAGGGAGTGGCTCAGTACCTAGAACTCTCCCTCTAACCTCATCCAAATTCTTGTTCAGCCCCAACAATACAGTCCTTCTCAACTAGGGTGCTTTCTATCTTCAAGACACTTCCACTCCATGTCTGCATAAATGTCCAATTGTTGACAAAGCCTTGAGAGAGAGAGGTAGTATTCAATGACATAAGCATGTCCTTGTCGCAATTCATCCAAGAGACTCTTGATATCGAAAATGGTTGAAGTGATGTCTATGTTTGAGTAGGTTTCCTTTGTTGCGTTCCAAACATCTACAAGAGTGTCGACATAAATTAAGCTCTCACCAGTTTCATTTGTCATGGAGTTTAGCAGCGGGGACGTGACCAAGCTATTCTCAAGCTTCCATTTCTGGTGGGCTGGATTATTCTTTTCGAGTTCCTTTCCTCAGCAGTGATGTAGTCTTCCTTTCCTTTTTTCTTGGGGGATGATGCGGACAGATCTTGCCCATGGGATATAGTTTGTGGCCAGTGATTGGAAGGGGATTTGAATGGTCATAGTGGGTATTTCAATCGCTGATTTTTTGTGTTCGTCAGCCATGGGGACACACTTTGTGTTATGGTTCAGAAACCTTACTTTGATACCATGTAAAAAAGTTTATTCCCATACATTGAAATGTGTGATACAGATGGAATAAATAGCCGTTAGGGTACAACAAATCAGGATCCTTATAAGGGATAGTAAATATTCCAATTTACAGAAACGGAAAGAAATAAAAACTACCATGCACAATTAATATTACTCCTTGATTACAGTTGTACAATTAATCAGAACATTTGCTCAACTAATTTAGGAAAGAGCTTGATATCGAGTTTTCTATCCTTGGCCTGATATCCAACAAATCCCAACCACAATTTGATGGCAAGGCACACACAGCACAAATGCCTCATTATGAGAGAGAGTATTAAATAAATTGAGAGAAATGTTATGTAAGGGGTTGAGGGTAAACAAATAATTCAATTATTTTTCTACAAAACCTCCCAAATTGGAGAAGCTGGGGGAACCTAAGCTTAGACAACTTTTTTTTTTATAACTTGTCACATTCCTTTAGTATTCTAGCAACTATTACCAATTTAGCATGTCAATGACAGAAATTTCCATTTTCACCTGCAAATATCGAACTACATTCCAGTTCGTTTCTTCAAACCCAAGAAAGGTTTTAACACAAGCAGATTTTTGTGTAATGTTGGCAGTAACATGATCTTTCATTAACAAACATGGTGAACATCTTCAACTATAATTGAAGGTTTAAATATATTTTTGGTTTGATTGACTTAATTTTGGTTTTGATCCATATACTTCAAAAAATAAGTTGTTGGTAGTTATAGTTTCAAAAAATTCGTTTTGGTCCCTACTACAAACAATATGCCAAAACATGTTAGTAGGATATTAAGTGTCTTGTTAGAAGCTGTTAGAAGATTCTAGAGATCACTTTGTAATCAATACTTTAGGGTTAGAATTATCTATACAAAGAAGCTGATGTATTCTTTCAAATCAATTGAATAAAATCTTCTCTCATTGATTGATCATTTTCAAGTCATGTCTTGTAGGGTACAACCATTTGGACCAAGGACTTGTTCGGTAAACTTCTCGTAAGCAGTTATAAGAGAAGAAAATAAAAAGTGAACTAAATTTCTACAAGTTTAAAATCAAATAATGAACTTCAGTTTTTGGAAAAGTTAGATGAGAGAGCTTCTATAAAAATTGTGGGGCAAAAGTTGATTTATCTTATCGAATATGGGAGAAGTTTAATTCCTTTTTTCTTCACCAATAAGTTTTAATTGAGAAGTTTATCCAAACTAGATCCAAAACCTAAACTTGTAAAACTACAAGGACAACAAATGAAACTTATTAAGTATAGGGACCAAAACCAAAATCAAGATACACGATAAGACCAAAAATATTAAGACCATAATTAAATTGTCCCAAAAGAAACCAGAAAGAAGCACAATAATATGTGACTCCATCCCAAAAGGCTTTTTCTGGACTTTCCCTTTCTTTCTTCTTACCTTTACCGCTTCAGACTGTTACTTTGTTGCATCATAGTCAATCCAGATTCCAGATATCTTGGAAGCTTCTTCTTCTTCTCCCTTTTTCTTTTTGAATTTAAGTTTCTTAAACATATCACTTGAAGCCCACACCAAGTTTCACCTCTTTGACATTGAAACATTAGGAGGAACGGTAGCCTCCTGCTCAATTCCCAACCTCTAAGCACTACCCCGTAATTCCAAGTATTCTCGTTTGATTCTAAACTTTTTCTTTTCATGATAATTATTCATTTAATGCACTCTCCTCTTACGAGCAAATGAGCATCAAGATTATATCCTTGGCTTTGGCCTGATTTTTCTCAGTTTCCTTGTCTTCATTTATCTGAAATGCAGAAAGCCCAAAGCAAAACTTAGTTCTGATATATGTCTTGGAATTCCATTAGATAGATATTGCAAATCTGTTGCAAATTTTAATTTTACATAGGAAATATTCAAGTTGATCTTAAAACTTTTACTATACCAGATAAGTTAAAAATTTACCAGAAGATCTTTCATCATTTGCTAATCCAGAAATTTAACTCAATTAAAAACAGATTAATGTAATAGGGAGTACTAATTTTAGACAACAGAAAAATGTTGAGGACGTATTATCCTGTCCAATAGGTAAATCCTTAACATGTTATCAATTCTAAAGAAAGAGCCAATATAAAGTTTAATGCAGACAGACAACTGTGAGGAAGATAATCTTTTTATGCATTGTGACCTGAGGACAATGATTAGTGCCTAACATGTGCAATTCACTGCAACGTTCAAAGTAAAAATCCTGCTAAAACAGCTTTCAGTGAATATGGCTTCGCATGGAGGGAGCATTTGAACCACATATAACAGTGTCATTTATTTGGATCTTGAAAAACAATTTTTAAAATGAAAAGGACAACCTGGTCCTCTAAGCTATAAAACTCATGAGAGGAAGGAAGGGTGTCAAACACATTATGGATTGAAGGTAGACTTACCTAGCATTTGCAACAGGCTGATTCCATGAGTTGAACCTATGACCTCCTAGTTACACTTTAACAACTTTAACTGTTGCACCAAGGCTGTCCTTTCTCTAAAAAGGCTACTTAAATTAAACAATCTTACACCAAGATCAGAAGCATCCTTAAGGAACATAGCTAACAATATTTACTATGACATGATACAAGAAGACTAGTTGCTTTGGCACCAAAAGTTGCATAGCTGGCAAATTTGGTCAAAACTAAATAGGTCAAAAGCATCAATAAAAGCCAAATAGCGCCATTCCATAAAATACTAGTTCAAAACCAAATATGTCAAAACATCAATAAAGGCAAGAACTCGAACAAAGCATGTAAAAATGGAAAATCTTCATGTTGAAACAAAAAGTGTCAGATGCAGTTTCATTTTAGCATTTTTCTTATCAAACACTAATAATGAGAAAAAACAATATCTTTTTTTATATTTATATGCATTAGTAAGAAGACAAGTAATAAACAGAGCAGGCACATGAGTTTCACCAAGACATTCAAGAGAAATATAAAACCATAGCTGGGCTTTCACCTTATGATTAAGCTTTTGAGAGATGTGGTTGTTAACAATGTTCAGATCTAATTCCCAGATCAACACAAGCCTGAAAATAAAAATGAAACTAATTCAAATCTTAAATCCTGACAGTATGCAATACAAACTCAGCACCACATACTACAAACAAGAGGCAAATGTGCATAACCTAGATTTGATATCATAACTTCTCTAGAAGAAAAATAGATTCACTATACTTACAAAAAAAACTCTCCAATCTCCATCGCCTGCAGTTCAGTAGATTCAATTGCATTTTAGACTGACAATGTTCTCAAGGCCTTGATCATAGAATCAAATTATGCTTCCCTTGCAGCCCTCTAAAAAATGGCTGTTATCATCCATTTTAGAGAAACACATAAAAGCCCTCCAGAATGAGTAGTAATAACCAATGACATTCCTCTTCAAAAAGGGTGACCAATTCCTCAATGGTTTCTTACAGTATATACATAACATATGTTGACCACTTGTTTCATGTAATGCTCAAGTAGTCACTGAATGAGTCCAATGTATTGTTCTGACGATTACATAAAATCATGGCAGATTTCAAGGATAATAGAAAGATGAAACAATAAGTTCACAAAGCAACGAATTGATTTTCAATTAACTCTACACAATTCTCAATCTTCTGAGGTTTATTTTTTGAAAAATAGTCAAATGTAATGTACATGAGGAAATCCATAAAAAGGCCTTTTTCATATGTTTCTCTCACAAGTTCAACGTCATCTCGTTTCAAACGGTTAGCTTGGTCCAGTATTCTATATGAGATTTCATCAAAACCAAAGGAAAACTCCGAAAACTTTTTACCCCATAGTAATGCCTTCTCTGGCATCCCCTGCTTGCAAAATTGTGACAACAACATATTGGTTGTAATCACATTTGGAATAAAACCTATCTTAAGTAATTTTGCAGTAAGAATCATTGCTCGATCTAATATATCACTACAAATACCATTCATCATAGTGTTGTATGTCACTGTGTCTGGAACAATACCAGCGGAGATGAGCTGATCCAAAATGATAACTGCTTCATTCATTTTTCGCATTCTGCAGTAGCCATGCATTCGTGTATTATAGGTTGTGATATCGGGGTCAAGTCCACATGAGTACATTTTATTAACCATCTGACCTGCGCCAACCATGTCAAATGCTTTGCAGTACCCTCCAATTAATATGTTAAATGTGAAAATATCTGGCAGCAAACCAATCCGTTGCATGTCAAGAAATGTATCAGTTGCAAACTTCATTAGTCCCCGTTTACAATAGCCATTAATGATGATATTGAAGGTAAAGGTGTCAGAGAGAATGCCGTTTTGTCTCATCTCTTTCTCCAATTTTAATGCTTCACTCATCCTCCCACAATTGCAGAGGCCTCTAATCAAAGAATTGTAAGCAAAATTATTAGGAACAAAACCCATAGCTGACATTTCTAAGAAAACTTCATATGCCTCCTCGACATTACCTGCTTTGGAAAGCCCGTCAATTAAGGCTGTAAAGGCAACGGCATCGGGATATATACCTCTTTCTTTCATTTCCTTCCAGAGAAACTGAGCTCCATCCAAATCATTCATCTTGAAATATCCATCCAAAAGCACCGTGTAAGCCACTTTATTGATGGGAAACCCCTTCTCTAGCATCCAATACAAAAGTATCCTGGCTTCTTGCAAGCATCCTTTCCTACACAAACTCATAAGCAAAGAATTACAAGTGGACGATGAAGGAGTGAAACCACCCAAGACCATAATACGATAGGCTTCAAAAGCTTTGTCTTCTAAACCTGCCCTGCTATAAGCACCTATTACTGAGTTAAAGGCGACAACACTAAGAGTTAGTCCCTTTTCAAGCATTTCTTGCAATAATGCCATGGCATCATCAAGTCTGCCAGTCCAACATAGCACAGACACAGCTATATCACACAGTGAACTATCTGGAAACAATCCCGATACAATCAAATCTGTCAACAACGTGTTCCAATCATCTTTTCTCCCATACTTATAATGCCCCCCAACTAAAATATTAAAAGTCACACAATCAGGAGAAACACCCTTAGTCCTCATCATTTCATAAAGCAAGCGAGCCTGACCAACCTCCCTTGCCTTGAAATACCCATCCATCAGTGTATTATACATGACTGCATTTGGAACAATTCCCATATCCTGAATCTCATCAAAGAGCTTCTGCGCCTTCCCCACATTCCCTTCCCGGCAAAGTGCATGCATTAAGGTATTAAGCGTAGCAAGACTCGGTTCACAACCACTTCTAACCATCAAATGGAGCCAATCAAACGCAACCGAAGTCCCCCCCCTAACACAGCACGCATTAATAAGAATATTAAACGTAAAAACATCAGGACTACACATGAACTTATGCATCAAATGCAACAAACTCTCCGCAATCGCAACCTTCTGCTGTATACAAAACCCATACAACATCACATTAAACGTGATATTCGAAGGGCGAGGCCCTCTGTGGATCATATCCTTAAACACCTTCCACACACTACCATAATCACCAAGCCTAAGCAACAACCTCATGAGAATAGTCAGCGACGACAAACCAGGCCTAACTCCCACATCCCTCATCTTACGCAAAACCTCCAACGCCTCAAGAGTCATCCCCAAATTCAGAAACCCCCTCAAAAGCGTATTCAACACTGAAAAATCAGACTCATACATAGCATGATTCCTCCACATAAACTCAACTATTTCGTCAGCTCTCCCTGCCCCAACCCTAGCAATGAGCCAGGAAACCACGTCCTGCGCGAGCAGGTGAAGCCCCTGCGCCGCCAGAACATGCGCCGCGACGCAGCTCAAGCGAACGGTCTCCTCGGAATTGTCCCCGAAGGCTAGCTTGAAGAACGCAAACGCGGCGTGGCGGGTATCTAACAATTTCATGATCTTGACGAGAAGGAAGGGGCAGAATCGAAGGGAGAAGGCCTTGAGGGCGAAACCCTGGTCGATTTTGATGGCGGTGGATAGGCCCAGGACTACTAGGCGACGTTCACGTGCGGTGATTGTGTTGAGGGGTTTGAAGGGGGAGTGGGCGAGAGGAAGAAACTGGGAGAGATAGTGAGAGGTGTGGGAGGGTGAATTGGAAGTGGAATAGTGGGAGTGGGAGTGGGAGAAGGAGAGGTTGATGAGGGAGAGGTGATGGAGAGAGGGTTCGCTTGAGAGAGAGAGGAGGGGGCGAGAAATGTGGAACTTTGGCGACATTGGGAGGTCGAAGACAGAGATGGAGATGGGAGCGCCGGCACATATCACGGCGGCCAAGTCGTCCGAGCTTAGCTCAGGTCACCTCAACAATGCTCTCCTTCCAAACTCCTCATTTCACTCTAGTAAAAACTCATCCTTTCGTTTTTTTTCTTTTCCATCTCTCATGCTATTAACATTTAGGTTTAATTACAATCTAGATAACTTTTAATTAAATTTTTATTGAAAATAATTTTAAGTGTTTCAAATATTTTCATTTTTATTGAAGTATTCTTCTTTGTTAACAAAATTATCTAACCATTGTTTTAATATTTTTATCTCCAATTCATCTATAATTCATATTTTATTTATTTATTTCAACGTATCCTTCAACTCGCTTTCAAAGCGAGAAGAAACGAGTTAAGTAGAAGAAGATTGGAGAGCAAATAAGCTAATTGATCATTGAATTGAAGAGAAGAAAACAAGTAATGGTCGCGTGATTACGTTGACAACAAAAATCAAATGTAAAAATACTTAGACAAAAATAAAAAATATTTTAAACATTTAATAGAATAAAAAATTTAATTGAAAATCATTTAAAAATATTGAAATTTATGAGTTACTTAAAAGTTAATTAAACTTAAAATTTGTGTCATGTTTTAAAGATGTATATATATATTCAAACTATTTATTAAATAAATCTTTTATAAAAAAAAAGAAAAAAAAAAGAATCATATCTTTTATAACAATAAATTTTGCATAAATTTTTTAAAATCAAGAAATAAATAAACTACTATATTTTATTGTAAGATGTCGTTACGACTTAAGGATGTGAATTAGAGAACTAAAGTTTCTATATTTTTAAGACGCTTATGCAATTAGACTATTTAATGATTACTAAAATATTTAGATGTTACTTGTGATAATAGCATATATAGTTTTTTCTGTGACAAGAATATTGTTGAAGTTGTTTCTGCAATATTTAATAAATCCACCTTTTGAAGAAACCTTTGAAGAAGTCTTGAAGATTTGGTTTTATCTAAAGTGATTAAAGTGATGGCATTTTACAAGGAATTGCATGTGTGTGTTGTGTCATTTGATTTATATGTTTTTCCTTTCTATGATTAGTTTAAAAAAACTGATTTAAATATTGATTATAACTTATTTTAGTTGAAGAATAATTCTAATTGATTAAAAAGTATTTTAATTAATTAAAATGTTTTTATCTAAAAAGAGTGTAGTGGGTATTTTAATTGATTACATCAATTAATATACTTAAAATCATAAGTAGCATGATATTTTAATCTGTTGAAGCGGGTTTTTAATAGATTGAAATTTTATGTGTTTTCATTAGGATCTTTATTAGTTTATTTTAATATATAGAAATATTGATTTAATTCATTTTTTCATCAGTGAAATCAATACATTATAACACGTTTTTAATTCATTAAAATTGACAAGATAAAATCTACATAACTCTCATTTCCAAATCTTTTTTAATACATTTTTAAAGTTTGAGATTTTAAAATACCTTCAAAATTGAGAGAGTTATTATTCTAAGTCTAAAAACATTTTCTTGGAGCGTTCTTTAGTTCTTTCGATCAATTGATCAATCTTTTCAGTCTTATTTGAATCTTATAAAAGTTTTTCGAAATAAAAGTTTTTGAATCTTATTTGTTCTTATTGTAATTTAGGAGATATTGTTCTATTGTATGCTTTTGATTTGTGGTGTTTATATGTGATTGGATAGGGTTTCCAGTTGTAGTTTTGTAACAGTGTGTTACAGGGGTAGAAGAATACTCTTGTAGGGTTTAAGAGTGATGTTCTTGGTGTATTGTGTATTGTAAACATTTGATTTTTGCCTAGTTTAGCTGAGAAACTAAATGTAGTTTTTTTATTAAGAGTGAATTACTATAAAAGTTATTGTGTAATCTTCTCTCTCTTTAATTCTCTATGTGCATTACTTTTGTTTTTATTGTAACAAAAATTTATTTGTTTTATGTTACAATAATTTTTTGTGTTTTTGTCCATGAGACTAAGTTCCTACATGAAGTGACAACTTCCACTTATGTTTTTCCTTTCTATTTCCCTAAATGTAGTTTGCATCATAGTAAAATTTTAACTTGAATTTTTCACTTTATTTATGTGATTTGTAACTATAAGAAGTATTTCCTTTAAGTTAGTTTAGGTTGTACACATAAACACACACAAACACATGGTTTTATACCTAGACGTTATGATATATAGAAGTGAATCCATCATTTACCTGTAGAGAGTGTTATCTACTTTTTAAAGCCAGTCTTTGTTCTAATAGGGGTTTTTGGAAGCATTGGTGTATTCATTTTCTTGGCATCATCTGGTTGAAACTTCTTTAGAATTTCTTTGGCATACTTTGTTTGGTGTATGTATATGACATTGTTTACTTATTTGATTTACAAACCCAAGAGGAATCTCAATTCTCCCACCATATTCATCTCTAATTCGTTTTGGATAAGCTTGAAAAATTCCTTGCATAAAGGTTCATTAGTATCCTAAAATATAAATTTAAACAATTATAAAAATGAGAAGAATACTCTTTGTAAAACAGGGTAGTGTTTATTTTTCTTCTCATAAAATCATTTTCCATCAATAAAGAACTTATATTATCGTACAAAACTTTAGGGTATTATTTTACTCCATAAAAAGCTTTGTTTAACTTGAAAATACATTATGAAAAACAACATTCTCAAGCTTTGGGATTCTACTAGATAGTATTCTCTGATTAAACCATTAAGACTTTTTTTTTTACATTCATGTGATATATCTTCGTTTTACTAAAGGCAACAAATGAAAGTAAAATTTGTATTGCATCAAGTCTATAAATGGGAGCATATGTTTCAATATAATCTATACATTTTTATTGTGAACAGCCTTTTGTTACTAGTCTAGCCTTGTTTCTCACAATCTTAACCTTCTTTTTTTAGGTTGTTTATGAAAACTCACTTTATTATAACTACAACTTTTCTGTAGTGGACTAACTAGTTGGCATACATTGTTCTTTGAAACATATCCAATTCTTCTTGCATAACCTTTACCTTAACTTTCATTATCCAGACATTCTTTGGTTTATGCTTGAGATAAAGGTGGAATGATCCTTGTTAAATGATTTTGTCTTTACTCCTTCTTTTGGATCATTGATGATAACATATATGTTAGATGATTCTTCACCATGTTAAATTTCAACCAATAGGTTCATGTTCTTTTATTATACCATCTACCAAATTGCCATATGCTTTTGATTATTCTTCTCGCGCTTCTTTGTTCTTCGCTTGTTCATGTAAGTTCATATCTAAAAAGAACTTATCTAGCTTGATAATTCTTCTTTGGGTCTTACAACCATTGAATCTTATATTAATGACTTCCAAAACTATAGATGTTTTGTAGACTCGATAAACCTTAAACATTTCAGAATAACTAAGTAGGATTCTTTTATCACTTTTGGATTTAACTTTTTAAGACTTTTTTTTATGTTCAAAATAAAATATTGACAACTAAAAAGGATGGAAATAAGAAATGTTAGACTTCCTACCTTTCCATAATTCATAAGACGTTTTGTTAATCAAGGGTCTAATAAATTTTCACTATAAGAAAATTTGATATTACATAAAACATCAATCCGTATGTAAGAGACCAAATCCATATGTAAAACATAATTACATACGAAAAAAATCCGTATGTAAAACTGTTGTAGGTAATTATTACATACAAATTTAAAATATGTACGTACTTACAGATAAATTTGTATATAATTACATACGAATATATCCGTATGTAATTGTCTATTAGATTTACATACAAATATTTTTTCATATGTAATATTGTCTCTTGACAGTTTCAAATTACATGTCAAATATATTTTGTATTGTGATAAAATGGCTATAATTGTGATTCATTTAATTTAGGTGAGAAACCAAAAAAATAGAGGTATTAATAATCAATGTTTTCTTGGTTTTCTAAAGTGACAAATAATAAGAAACATATAGAAATATTGAAAAATGGTAACGAGAGGTATGTGCATCTTCCAAGCAATGCAACTTTTCTAGTCTTGATATCCCATGTTGTGATACTTTTGTCATCACCGTCAGTGTAAAGAAGTCCATTATGCAAAAAGGAATAAAGAAATTTAAATATTAAAAAATATCAGAGTTATTATGGTTTGTGTTTCAAAACTTAATAGTCTTCTCCTTGTGAAATGACTTTCATTATTGTCATCTAGTGACAATACTTATAATTGGTCAATTTATTTTATTTGGAATTATCATTTAGTGACATGTTTAGTGTGTACAAAAGATACAATTTGGTTTTGCCTGACTGAATGGGTGTTACCGGACTAATAAAAATTAACAAATCATTAAGGAAACTACCTAAAATTTATCCCATAAATTAATATACCCAACCTCCTATTTTAGTGTTGGACCCTTAACCAATTGTCCCCATTTTTTTAGCTAATGTAATTAAAACGACAACTATCAACCTAATCTAGGAAAAACGAAGACATGTCAAATAAATAATTATTAAATCACTTTAATCGTCCACGTCAAAATACCCACATAGGTAATTAAAAGCATCTTTAGACATCTTGCAATACTTTTTTTAATCCCTTTACTTTAGACATCTTCCAATACTTTTATAGCTTATCTCTTGCAATATCTTTACTTACTCGACCTCTAGATTCTTTATTTTTCCTTAGCCATATGCAATAACCAAAAATTGAGATTGGAAGGTTAATTCTGCTTTAGATTTTCTTTTAAGAGACTTTGGATTTGACCTTCCAACTCTTGAATTTTTAGTAGAGGCTTGAGCATTCTCAGACGTTGCCCCTTTCCAATAGTAAACAATGGCCATTCACATTATCATCATTATCTCTACAAAGTCAAGGCAACAAATTTTGTACTGCCTTCAACAATTTGGCATCATATGGGATTGGAAATGTACTCCCACCACCAACTCTTACATTTTTTTTCTTCATGTTGACATGCTAAAGGGAGTTTGATTTAGAAGCGGAGGTTGAAACATGATCAACCTTTGTTAATGGGTCTCCTTGCTCCTTATGAGTAAATTGGATAGGAAAGTCGAATTGTTGTTATGAGATGGTGGGGGTGAGGAATCTAGTGTGGAGGACTTTGTGTTTGGCCTTGAGGCATTTGGGTGCTTGGAGGTACGGTTGATATCAAAATTAAAGTCATTTTGGAAGGGACCGAGGTGGAATTCAGGGTGGCCTTAGAGGTCCATTTGGAGGCAACCTTGCTCCTTTTTGAAGGATTGAAATCGGCTAGAAGGTCCTTCTCAAGGACAGGTGCCCCTACTTAGGCCCGAAACTTCTTATAGTAAAAACATTTCTCCATTAATTATGCATAAAAATAAGACACGAGTTAGAAAACAACAATATCAAAGAGGAAAAACATAAAGAATAAAGGCTTACCCAAGAAAAGGGCAATAGGATCCTCGACAAAAGGTAACTTAGGAGACCTTTAATGCTTAGAGGCCTTAAGAGATTATTAATGATCTCAATGTCTATCATATCCTTAACATTAATGAGGTATTCTCTCTTGATTTAAATTTATCAGGTGTTTGTCAATACAAGGGAAACCGAGGAGTGTGGTTAGGATAAACAAATAGCCTCTTCCTGGCATTTTGGAAACTTCTAATTTTGAAGTAGTGATTCTTGAAATTTTTAAAGGAAGAGGCCTGGTAAATAAGGGAATGTGTAGAGCAATGTTAAGGGACACCCAACTAACCTCTTAACCGTGTTTTAATTGGTAAAAAAGTATATAAACTTATTTATTGTTGGAGAAATTTGGAGATATTTACATAGTATCCAGAAAGCTTTCTAAAAGGCCAAACTCTTAGGGTGAGGTTGACTCAATGCCACATGGTCGTTAACATATGAAATTTGAAGGGGGAAAGGGTAAATACAATATCAAATATTTTTGAAAAAAAAAAAAACTCATAAACAAAGGTGAAGTCTTCCCCGTTGGTTTTTTGTTTCATATAAATCCTATCCTTGGGGTTACAAGCCTCCGCTATGATGAACTTATACATTTTCTTTAGAAATGAAATCTAAAGAATAAGCCACTATTTCCCCTTAAACCTAGAGACATTACGAATCTGTGATGGGAGAAAGTTATCTTTTCTTTTGTGTTTAGGGGATGAAGAGGGTTCAATCAGTTCCTCGTGTAAGGGAAGTGATACAAACCACCTTGACAAGCAGATGATTAAGGACACAATATAAACTTCACAATTAGGTTAGTCATCTCAGCATACAAGACTAGGCCCCACCAAACCTCAAGAGAGCCTTGGCAGAAGAAGAATCAGACACAATCCAAAATATCATATGTTCTTCCTTCTAGTCTTTTCATAAGACAAGTTTATGTAAATAAATTGCGCTCACTTTAAGGGTCTAAATAGAAGAATAAGCTAGAGTATGGTTCACTTAGCATAAATTGGGCTTGTGACAAGCCCACCTTTCATGACAAGTGCACCTAGGTTTAGGGTTTTTTAACCTACCTTCTAGAAGGTTTCTCATAAATGACTCCCCTACCCCTCTCACTAATTGCTCCCCAAGTCACTCTCTCCTATATAAAAGGGTATCTTGCCTCATGTAATTTACACATTGAATTTTGAATAGAAAAGAAACTCTGTCAGAGTGTTTAGTGAGTTGAGTCTCCTAGAATTTGGATCTTATCTTGAGTGCTCTACACTTCAAGTGGTGACTTTTAACCATTCATCTTGGAGTCTCCTCACCCTCCAAGTGGCGTGACCTGACCACACCTTCATCATCCTAAGCTTCTCTTTCCTTTCATCTTTTTATTTTTCCATTCCTTTATGTTCTTGTGTTCATCTTTTCTATTTTCTTTCTTTCCCTTATACGCTCTTTAATTTCACACCTATTCATCATCAACACCATATAATTATGTTTTCTCTTTGCCCTCTAGAAGTGAACCTTCACACTTACTTAACCACTTGATTAAGTTCGTATCCAGTGGGAATCTTCTTTGGGTTTTTCATCATATTCTGCTTAAAATCAAAACCCATAAATAAAGTGCAACCCATAAAAATGTGCAATTCGAAAATCAACTCACATCGGGAAGTTTTTGGTTTAGGGTTATTTAGGATGACCCATTTCCTTTCACGACACAGGGATGATGAGGGATGGAGGTGAAGAGGAAACCTCCTTCGTTGTGTGGATTAACTATGCATAACTTGGGAAGGACTCGCTCCTAATGCAACAACTTTCATTCCTATTAAGGGACAAATCTCAACAAAGGAATAAGAAAATGAAGAATAAGAAGATGAGGCCATGGAAAGATACCTAAGTAAGGATAATTGAGAACAATGAAAAAGAACTTAGAAGGGCTTCAAGAGTGCGAGGGAAGTTAGTATTAGAGAAAGGTGAAAGGTAAAGAGGAAGATGAATGAAAAAGAACATAAAACTTAAGCGCGAAAAGACGATTCCACTTCAAATGCGAGAACACAGAGCACATGTACCTTGAAAACGTGATGTGTTTGATAGAACTTAAAAGACTTTGTATTAATTGTTACAAGGATGACATGTCGTCACAATTATGACATACTTAAATAAATTAAACTCATCATTCCTATTAAAAATTTCTCATTAGTATCATTATTTTCCATTTAAAAATAAATAAACTTTTAAGTCAATGTCACTTAAAAATGTTTGGACATAGTAATAGTCATGCAAACATCGACCTATGTAAACGGATCCACTCTAAACTCTTTCATCCTTCAAACTAATTCACCTATGTTTTTTTTTTCAGATTCTAAACTCATGAACTTATATTCCTACCCAAAATCAGATAATGATACATTCAAATCAACATAACTCATTCAACTCGATAACCGAGTAATGAATACTCTTAATGTGGTCAAGTGACTATATTTTAGTCATAATAATCACTTTAATATTTTATCAACAGTTTGAGTTTCGAAGATTCATTTAGATAGACCTCCCATTTTCTTGACTTTAGTCAGCATAAGAGAACTTGATTTTTAAGGAAATCCTTCTTTTCCCATCTCAAAGTTGCAATGCTCTATCTGGATAAAAATAAAACTTAACAAGAATGATAAAAAAAACAATATAAGTTTTATATAAAAAAAATATATAAATTTTATATAAAGATCATGAGTATCGAGCCGAGTTTTGTATCTTCTAATGGTTCTGCCATTATGTTTAGAACTTGCTCAAATATAATTGTTTATAGAATAATCTTCTCTTCATTTTATTCTAATAATGTAAATCATTGAAATTTATTGTATAAAATTATTCCAATAAGATTATTCACTTTTCTTTGTCCTCGAATAAGAGTATGAGTTGAAACAATGTAACTATATATAATAAATATTGTCATTTCTTTTTATATTATTTGTTTTCAATCAACTTGGTCACTTTTCTTTGTATCCTTGGAGAAGGTTATCATTCTTTTCTAAACTTGACTTGTACAAAGATAGAAAAATGCAACTCGATATAACAAACATTATAATTTTTACTTTTGACTATTTGTTGCAACCATTTAAATGTTTAATTTAATTTTAATTGTGTTTTACAATATATAAATTATTGAACATTGTTGTTTACATTTTATTTACAATTAGCAATTAAAAGCTTGAACAATCTGATATTATAATTTATGTGTGACGTTTTATATATGGACAACACAATCGTTAAACGATATTAGTTATAATATGATCAATTTAATATTTAGTTACAATTATCAAAACTTTATTTACGGGAAAAGTCTAATGCATATAGATTATATTACTCCCTCCAATCCATACTATCTCAATTTTTATACGTATTATGGTAGAAAAAAATCATATAGTGGATACATGTTATTAGAAACATGGTTTTCCATCAAGTTATAAATTCAAGCAAGGAACAACGAAATTGGCTAATATGACTACATCCATTAATGCTTAAGAAGATGTTACTCCTTTTGAGGCTAATTCACCCAATTCTAACATTTAGATTTCTCAAGAACAGTACAATAGTTTAATGATTTTGATCCAACAATCATCTTCTCAAACCTGTGATTTGAATCATATCAGTACATCTCAAATCAATTCAGGCAAATTAGGTAAGTTTTCTAGTCATTGGGTATTAGACACAGGGGCTATAGATCATATATGCTACAATAAAAATATTTTCTTCTCCATTCATATTATTTCGCATGTACTTCTCTTTACCTAACAGAAGTTAGTTAAGTGTTAATCAGTCTGGTATAGTTCAAATATCTCCCTTACTCACTTAGACTAATGTTTTATATGCATCTTCATTTCACATCAATTTGATTTTTGTTTCTAGATTGACCACAAATCACAATTGTTTAAATATTTTTCAACCTTCTATCTTTTTCATTATTCAAACGCAACCATGGAAAGTGATTGATCACACAACCTTTATCAATTGAGGACTTCTAGTATCCACAAGTTTCACACACAAAAATTAGGACGAGTAGACTTGACAGTGAAAGTTCATGTCTTCCAAATAAGGTTGCCAACATCAATAAATCTTGTGTAGATACTGATAATGCTAAACTTTGGTATTTTCGAATGGGACATTTGTCTCATGATAGATTGAAAATTTTATCTTCGTATTACTCAAATATTTTCATACTTTATGTTCATCCTTGTGATGCATGTCATTTTGCTAAACAAAATTGACTACTTTTCTTTCGAGTTCTACTAAATCAACTCAATTTTTTCATTTTCTTCATGTTGATATATGGGGTCCTTTTAATCATGTTTCTATTGAAGGGTATAAATATTTTTTAACTCTTGTAGATGATTTTACCTGATATACATGGATTTGTTTAATGAAAACTAAAGTTGAAACACGTACACATTTACAAAATTTCATCAACATGATTGAAAATCAATTTAGCATTCATTTGAAAGTATTAAGAAGTGATAATGGTTTTGAGTTCTTTATGACTTATTTCTTTAATAAATAAGAGATTGTTCATTAAACTAGTTGTTTGGAAACTCCACAAGAGAACAATGTTGTTGAATGCAAACATCAACATATTTTGAATGTCGCTTGTGCACTGATTTTTCAGTCTCAATTACCTTTTTGTTTTTTGTCACATGTTTCATTTAATTAATAGAACTCATACTCCTCTTTTACATGATAAATCACCATATCAAATGGTTTATAATGAAATACCACATTTATCTCATATGAAAATATTTGGTTGCTTGGCTTTTGCTACTACTACTAGTGTTCAAAGAACAAAGCTTAGTTCTAGAGCCAGAAAATGTGTTTTTCTTGGTTACAAAGATCGGGTCAAAGGTTTTAATCTTTTTTATATGAATCGGAAAAATATTTTTGTGAGACACGATAAGAACAATTTAAAACCATACTTTGATACCACATTATGTGAGTTGATTTTAGGATTGCACATTTTATGAGTTGCACTTTGTTTAGGATTTTTTGTGTTAGCAATTATGGTGAGAAACCCAAAGAAGATTCTCACTTGACACGAACTTAACCAAGTGGTTAAGTAAGTGTGAAAGTTCACTTCTAGAGGGTAAAGAGAAAAAGAAAATATAGGGTGATGATGATGATGAGGTGCGAGAATTAAATAGCATAAATGGAAAGGAAAACAATATAGAAACCAAAAAGGGAAAAAGAAGAACACAAATTCATAAGAGGGAATAAAAATGGCGCATGGTGAAGAAAAGAAAAGATGAAGAGATAAAAGAAAGCTTATGGATGGTGAGAAGTTGTCACACCACTTGAAGGAGGGGATACTCCAAGATATGTGGTGAAAAGCCACCACTTAGGTGTTGTGCACTCAAGATAATAGGAGGCTTAGCTCACTAAACACTCTGACAGAGTTTTTTTAATTTCAAAATTCAATGTGTGATTTACAAGAGGGGAGACACCCTATTTATAGATTTGAGTGTCTTAGAGAGGAAGGGTAGGGGTGTAAATGACTACAAACTTCTAGAAACTAGGTTAAATGTGAGCACATGGGGGAGTCTTCTAGAATCTAGGTCAAAGGTGAGCACATGGGTGAATTTATAGAAGTTAGGTTAAGGTGGGCTTTGACACAAGCCCAATTTACTGAATACACCCTTTTCTAGCTTATTTTTCTAATTGAAGCTCAAAGTGAGCCCAATTTATTTACTTAACTTGTCTTGTAAGAATACTAGAAGGAAGAAAAACTGATATTTTGGTTCATGTTTGATTCTCCCTCTATTGAGGCTCTTCTGGGATTTGGTGGGGCCTTGTCTTGTATGTTGAGATGACTGACCTAGTTGTGAAGAGTGTGTGGTGTCCTTAGTCATATGTTTGTCGAGTTGGTTTGTATCACACTTTTTCTCATCCAAAGCAAGTTTGTAAACTGAAAAAAATCTTTATATGGGCTAAAGCAGGCGAGTAGGCAACTGAACTCAAAACTAACTCAGACTGTAATACAACTTGGTTATGTTTAAAGTACAATTGATCATTCTTTATTTATTCGCACAAACAATCATTCTTTCACCGCTCTGTTGATATATGTTGATGACATTATGTTGGTTGACAATAATCTTCAGAAAATCCTGTGTGTTAAAACTCCTCTTCATAACTCATTTAGTATTAAAGACCTTGGTACTCTTTGCTATTTCTTGGGATTTGAGATAAGTCGTTCACCTTCTGGTATTGTTCTCAATCAACGAAAATATTGTTTAGATATTCTTTCTGATAATGATTTATTGGCTTACAAACCCGCCACTTCTCCCATGAAACCATCTTGTCCTCTCTCTAAAAGTGAAGGTTTATTACTTTTGAATCCAGGTGAATATAGAAGATTGATAGGACGTTTGTTATATCTTACCCACATTAGGTCTGATATCAGCTTTGCGGTTCATAAGCTCAATCATTTTATTTTAAATCCACGAGAACCTCATGTGATAGTTGTTTTTCGTGTATTACGATATTTGAAAAGATGTTCTGCTCTTGTTTTATTCTTTCCAGTAACAATCAAATTGTTATCAAAGCTTTTTCTGATTCGGATTGGGGAACTTGCATTGATTCTAGAAGGTCTATCATTAAATATTTTGTGTTTATGGGAAACTCTTTAATTTCATGGAAGTCTAAAAGTAGTCTATAGTGTCCATATCTTCTTCAGAGGCATAATATAAAGCACTGGCTTCACTTGATTGTGAAATTCAATGGTTACAATATTTGTGCCATGATTTGCATTCTAATATTTCAAAATCTTTTGTTGTTTATTGTGACAATAAATATGCTATATGCATAGCAAAGAATCTCACGCTTTATGAGAGGATGAAACACATTGAAATTGATTGTCATTTCATTCATTCATTTAATTCTAATTTCTTCCTCTAATCAAGTGGTTGATATATGTTGACCAAACTTTTCTATCATTGGTTATTTCGTGACAACTTATCCAAGTTGAACATGAAAGATATACATGCTTCAGCATGTGGGGCACTATTAAATGATAAATATGATCTCATATAATATTTTAGATTTTCAGTTGTAACTACTTTCTCAATTATAACTATTCTATCAGTTGTGACTGTTCTATCAATATCTTTTTTTTTTATCTTTTTATGTGCTATATAAATAGAGTACATAATAATAATATGAGCAAGTGCGTAACAATTATTTGATTAATAAAGTTTATCATTTCCTTTTCTCTCTTTTCTCTTTCTTTATCTAATTGAGATATATAAAACTAATAGTTAGATTTATTTCATAGGAAAATTTAGAGTATCTTTCATAGAAAATCTATTTTTATTTAAAAAATATACAAAACGTAAGTTTTCGCTTGTATTAAGTTATGTGATTAACAAATTGCCTTTCTATGAAAAAAAAAACAAGCAAAAGAAAGGAGATAAACTTAGCAAGAAGGGTGTGTGAATAACATTTCTGAAGTAGCCAAGTAACATAGTTTTCAAAATACTTTATTCGTTCACTTATCTATCGGAAGATGGCAATTGCTTCCTGCACCATATCACTGCACCCAATCTTAGCGGAAAAGACGAAACTGTCCTTAAAAAAAAATTCCGAAATATATGTTCCGGATATTTTTTTCCGGAACGAAATTTTATATTACGGATTTTTTTATCTGGAATTGATTTTTTATTTTTGTTTCCGGATTTTTATTTCCGAAACATAATTATTTCTTTTCCGGATTTTTTTTTTCAGAATGTATTATTTTTCAATTCCAGATTTTTTTGTCCAAAATAGAATTTTAATTTTGGTTTCCGGATTTTTATTTCCGAAACTCAATAATTACTTCCGAATTTATTTTTCCATAATATATTATTTTCAATTCCGGATTTTTATTTCCGAAATTAAGGGTATTTTTGGAAATTAAAAAAATATGTTGAGTGCAGGTTAAAAATGATTGGGTGCAGGGAGCATTTGCCTCGGAAGATTCTTCCAGGCCCAAACTTCAAATGAACAAAGCTAATCCAACAACGTTAACTTATTAATAAATTAGATTAAATAAATAAATAAATAAAGAAGCAATATGGTTCTAAAGTGAGAAGTCTATTTTAGTAAAAATAAACAAATATTCTAGTGTATATTTAATATATATATATATATATTTTTTTTCTCTTTTTCAATATTAAACTTTATAATAAATAAATATTTTAAAATGTATAAATTAAATTGTAATTAAAAATTATAATAAATAAACATCTTCAAGATATAATTTGGATTTACAATGAAGAATTAAAAAAACTATTGAAATTGAATTAGAGATTGCAATAAAATATGGAAAAATAAAAAATTTGGATGATTAAAAATATTAATTATATAAACTACAATAAAAATACAATTTGAAAAAATTGAAAGATAGTTTGTTTTGACAATTATAAGAACAGTGAGTGGAATATATCTCAATAAAAAATGGAATATAATATTGACAATGTCTAAATAAGAGAATGGAGAGAATAATAGTTTCACTCTTTAAGTGTTATACATATAATGTTTAAACACTATACTATTGAATAAATTAAACTAATCATTGATTAATTAATAGTTAATCTCTTAATTATGATCTAAGAAAATTGCAGATTATTCACACCAATTGGCTAAAACAGAACACTAAAAAGAGGAGTGAACATTAAAACTTTACACCGACAATTCTATGTAACATGTAATATACCGTTCAAAACACTTGCTGGATGACGTAATAAAAGAGCTTATTTTCATTAATATTAGATAAATTTTGTGCGTTTCAACGGGTTTTTTAATTATAAATAAATAATAATTTTATAATATAGAAATTATTAACATAATTACATTAAAATTGAATAAAACAGTAAAGTGTATTGTTAATTAAATAAATATTGTCTTCAAACAAATAAATTATGCTAAATTTATATCATTTATGTTTTTAAAATAGTATTTACGATATAATACTAAAATTACAAATTTAAAAAATAATTTAGATAATATATATATATATATATATATATATATATATAAACATATGATATTTAATTTGAGTGTTATAATTGTTATTGTGAATATCATGTTAACATACTTCTTTAAAAAAATATTAAAATGTACTTTATTTTTCTGTAATATTAATTGATATTTTAATTTATTTTTCATAAAAAATAAATATTATTTTAAATAGGTTAAATTAGTTTTATTTTTATGTATAGTTGTTGACTATTCTAAAATGATGATTTTAATAATTTTGAAGATAGTAATTTTAATTATGTGTTATTGTTAAATTTTCAGTTGGTTGATTTTATTGTCACGTGAATGGGACACTTTTAATAATATTTGTCTACGTTCATTACTTTCTCTATATATTATTAATATTAAAATACTATAAGAAAATAATTATAACTCTAAAATTGACCAACATAAATTTAAAAAGAATTTGGGTTTGGATTTTTTGAGATTGTGAAAAAGTTTTGGTTTGGGAGGAATTTGTTGGTAGGAGGCGTCTAGTATCTTTTTTATATGGGTTGGAGTATCACTTAAATGATCCATTTAATTTAATTTAATTTATTTTTTTATTGATAAATTTTTTTATACTCTTAAACCCCTCTATGCTTTAATTTGAATAATTAGGTATGTATATTAAACATTTACAAATATAAAAACATTACAATCGACAGTTATAAGTGAAAATAAAAATGAATTATTATTTTTATTATTATTATATAAAAAATATTTAAGATTTCAATAAAGTAAAATAATAATTATCAAATATATCTTCCTTTCAAAACAAACTATTGATAAGAAAAATTAGAATAATATATTACAATTATTTAAAACTTAATTCCATACTAATAAATTGTTGTAGTTACTTTTTTTATGTCTAAATTTTAATGACTAAAAGTCATTTTTATCCTTCGGTGATTTTTAAAAAGTGCAATATACTCCGAATGTTATTTAAAGTGATTTAATTTCGCTTTTTCTATTAAATTATCTTCAATATTATTAAGTGGATGAGATGATGATGTAGTATAGTGAGGTACACATTGACGGTTACGTATGAATGATATAATTAGGTTTCGTTAAGGGTGAGATTTGACCCTTTTATGTAGTTTTTTTGGGTCATCTTCACGTTCATTAAGTGGTTCTTCAGGAAATTTTATGGTGGATTGAGAGATTTGCTTCGGTGTGCATTAATGTTTGAGATGATGATGTATCAATCTTCGTTATATTGCTGTTATAATGGATGAGGTTTGTAAAACTAATGTAAATGTTTGGATATGTATTACTGGTGGTTTATAACAAAATAAGAAAATTGTAATGTCATATAAGTTGTAAACCCTAAACCCTATTAGTCACAAGGAAAATCCTTTCTTCATTCCCATCTGCTGCAATCATAAATCTAATTATAAATAGTCATCTTCTTTACTTGAAAAGAATATATATTACGCGCTGAAAAACAGTGGTCAGAAAGTCGTCGTTTTTTACCTTTTCTACACCAATGAGATTCTGAAAAGGAGAAGGTTCAAATAAATGAAAATAAAAAAATAACAGAAAAAAAAATGTTTGCATGCGAGGGAGAATTATATGGAAGAAATAAGCTGTTATATATATATATATATATATATATATATATATATATATATATATATATATATATATATATATATATATATATAAATGGAAACTAATTTAATACAAACTTAAATTTTTTCTAATATAATACATATAATAAAAGTAGTTTATAAAATATATTTTTTAAGATTTTTTTTTAATATATGTATTATTATTATAGTATTTATTAATATAATATCTAGTATTTAACTTTCACACCAAATATATAATATTTATATAAATACATACAAACATTATATTCATATACCAAGTTTAAAATATTAGTTTATTCATAATAATTTTATATATAGAGATTCTAATTAAAACTTTTACCTTTTAAAAACATATATTTTAATTACTGAATAAGTGTACTATTTTTAAAAGTATTTATTTACCAAATTAATAATATTAAGCGTTAAACTAACATCTATCTAATAAAAATAATAAATGAAAAGCATTTAATTATTTGCTAAATATAACTATTTTCATAAAGTTTGATTTGATCAATGTTTATCATAAGATTTCAAATCTTATATATATATATATATATATATATATATATATATATGATATTGATATAGATAGTGTATCTATATAGGCAAAGAGGACCTAGATAGTACATGAGACTAAGCGTATAATTGTTGATGTGTCGGTGATTCTTTGATTTTTTTTTCCTTTGAGTATCCTTCCACAAATGTTGATGCTCGGTTGGGGTGACTTGAAAAAGTTACTCTGACGATCAAGTAAATACTATGTTTAAAGAGTATATATTGGTAATTGATAAAAGCGTACCATGCACCTCCACAAAGGGTTTTATTTATAGTGTTAGTTATGGACCATTGCCATGATAGACCGGATATCAGTTATTGACTGATATGCATTGTGGTCTCTAATTAATAGGGAGGTAAATTGGTATATAGGTATATTCAAATATTTGGAGAATATTTGTAACATCTTTTAGTTAATCAATATTTAGCTGATTTGTCGAAGATATTTCTCACATATTTCGGGATACGAGTTATGACTCATTAATGTCCTTATAACTGTCGTTACTGTCATTTATTACGTTCCATGATATATTCTTTGACTTGACCAGTCGGTCACCGAGGTTGAGACTAGCTCGTCCTATTCCGATTGGTACACTTGTTCCCCAGGCTCAAAGAAATTAAGTTATGATGAGTCGTCAAATGACCATTGGAGTTCCCGGGGCAAGATGTGACTGTTGAATGCATTAAATGCTTAGCAGAGATGTGATGCTTGCTTTTTCGAAAAAAGTCATCGGTTGGTGAGTACTGTTCAATCGGAGAGATCTAACGATTGAGATTTAGTGTCGTTTCATATGCAGAGTGACACGAGCCATTGGATGAGTGCTAAGCCTACAGTTTTGAGCGATTCACATGATAATCTCTCTCCTTTTTGGTTTCCTATAAATAGAACCTCATTTGATCGAAGTAAGGTTTACATCTTCATCATTGTGTTATAAAGTTTACTTCACTTGCTTCGAGTGTCGAGTCTACCAGCTTTCTTTCGCTTTCCTTGCATCAAGGTTAGTAATGTCTTCCTCTACCGATCTTTCTAATAGTATTTTAAATATTCAGCCTTTTGAGCTCACCCGCACCACATTTGGTGGTGTGAAAGACGTGAGTGGCTAGGATCACACGGTCGACCCTAGGTCAGACTGTTCGAGATACGAGTGGGTTAATCCATGCGTCTTGGATGTCCCTACTTGCTTCAAGGGTCCAAATGATTTGGATAAGCTTTTATCCAAAGTATCCTTCTTGAAACGTGATTCGCCATCGGACGCAGTGGTTGCCAATAGTTGTGACCACATCGACCGAGTGTGCCACGATCGGGAAAGTGCATCCTAAGACTTCTTTTTTGTTTATAACACATTTTCTAGCGACTTACATGTTACCCTTTCCTTGGATGAGTTTACCAGGGGGTCCTTCAGATCCTTAATGTGGCACCGACCCAGTTGCACCCCAACTCGTGGACGACCCTTCAAGCTTTTAGGATTCTTTGTGATATCTTCAAGTTATTACCCACTCCTCAATTTTTTGTATTCTACATACTCCAGTGAGTTGGTTGTCTTTGTCAAGTCGATCAGGGAGTATTCAATTTGCACCATATACCCCGTCGTATAAAAATTTCAAAGAAAAATATTTCAACATTTTTGTGGAGCCGGACGATAAACCCTATTTTTATGATGCAGAAGGGAGAACAAAAGTTCCTTTTCACTAGACCCAAAACATAGCAAGAATTATCTCCTGGCCGAGGTCTTTGATGACTCCTTGGGATAAAGATTTTTTTTGTGTTCTTGACCAACTCCCAAATAAGTTTTACCTACTCGGAAGTTGGTAGCATTGTACGAGTAGTCCAAGAGGTAGACGAATTTTACTGGTATGTAAGCTTCTTATGTACCTTATTGTATTAATTATGTTCACAACATGTTTAATTTGTATGTGTTTTGCAGACACATGTCACATGTGGACCTAGAGTCGGCAATTAAGTAGCTTTGAGTTGATTGGGACAGGAAAACCAAACCATTTGGTCGACGTGGTGCCGCCGAAAACAACGTGCCACTGGTGAATCTGAAGAAGAGAGGTCGGCCGACTAAATCTAAACAATAAAGAGTAGAGGCGGGGTTGTCTTCTCATCAACAACTACAGTTGGCCCAAGGTGTTCAAATTGCTTTGACTTCAGAAAAAGAAAGCATCTTGGCGACTGTCCCAACACACGACTTAGTGACAGAGCTAGTTGAGCTTCATAACCATGCCATAGTTATTGGTCGGACGCTTGGGGAAGAATTGGAGAGGAACTTGACCACCATGGTGGCAAAACTAAAAGCGAACCTTAACGAATCGTCCAATTCCCTCAACACGACCCTTGATGCCATGGGGCATTGGCTGAAAAAATGTACCAAGTCACCAAGGAGGTCGGCAAGGCGAAAAAGGAGGCCGACCCTTGATGGCATGGGGCATTAGATGAAAAAATGTACTAAGTCACTAAGGAGGCTGACAAGGGCTAGATTGAGACTGGTTATGATGATTTCATATTTGACCTAATTATTTGACGTTTTAAACTCAAATATTAATGCTTGCTCAAGAAAAACATCATCGGGCCCTTCCAGCACTACACTTGCACTGCACGATCTGTTGTTGGAGGAACCATCAACATGCAGAGTCCATTGAGAGTCCTCGTCCTCGGTCAGACGAGGACTAAGCTCAGCTACAAAATTAGCTAAAGCTTGCGATTTAATTGCCCTCCTAGGCTGGTATTTAATATCAAATTCTAATAATTCCACGATCCATCTTATCATCTGTCTGGCCAAGTCTGGTTTCGCTAGTATCTTCATTATGGGATAGTCAGTTATGACTATGATGCGATGATTCTGGAAGTACATGCACATTCGTCGTGCAATTATCCCCAAGGCCAAGGCAAACTTCTCAATCATCTGGTACTGGACCTCGACACCATGAAGCACTCGGCTGATGAAGTAAACTGATCATTCCTCCTTTTCAACCTCTTGAACCAATGTTGCGCTAATGGCATCCTCCAAGACAGCGAGATAAACAATTATGGGATCCGTGACATTCGGCTTTTGAATAATCGAGGGGACGCCAAGAAAGCTTTCAACTAGCGGAAGATCCCTTCACACTCGTTCGTCCATTGAAACTTAGCTTCCTTTCATAGCAGCTGCACAATAGGCTTTGTTCTCTCTGTTAGCTTTGGTACAAACTTGGAGAATGCTGTAAGCCACCCGATTAGCCTTTGAATTTCCTTTACGTTCTTGGAGCTTTGCATCTCAGTGATTGTCCTACATTTCTCAGGTTTTGCTTCTATGCCACGATGCACGAGCATAAAACCAAAAAACTTTCCTCCTTCCACCTCGAACGCGCACTTATCGGGGTTAAGCCTTATATCGTGGTCGCGAAGGGCTTGAAACACTTCTTGTAAGTCTTTGATATGTTGTTGGCATGAGTCGGACTTGACGACAATGTCATTCACATAAACTTCAACACTCCATTCGATCATTCCCTTGAAAATGTGGTCCATCAATCGTTGATACGTGGCACCTACATTTTTTAGAACAAACGACATGACTTTGTAAAAAAGGTTATTGCTGTTAGTCATGAATGTTGTCTTTTCTTTGTCTGTCGAATGCATTCAGATTTGGTTATATCCAGAATATGCATCTAAGAAACTTATGATGGTGTCGTCTGCTGCTCCATCGACGAGTCAGTCAATGCGCGGTAGAGGATAAGAATCCTTAGGACAAGCTTTGTTGAGGTCAGTATAATCGGTACACATCCTCCACTTACCATTTGATTTTTTTACCATGACCATGTTGGCCAACCATGTGGTGTAGTACGCCCTTTTGATGAAGCCGACTTTCACCAACTTCTCAGCCTCTTGTTGTACAACCACACACTTTTCTTTGCCCATCTTTCGTTTTTTCTGGGTTATTGGCTTGGCTTCTTTGTAAATGGAGAGGCAATGTGTAATGATATTCGGGCTGACCTCGGACATGTCGGCACTTGTCCAAGCAAACAAATCAATGTTATTAAACAAAAGTTTGGCTTACCAACTCGTTGTTATCCGGTTTTAGGGACGTTCCAAAGTGTGTTTTGTGTTCATCATCTCGAAGAGGTAAAGGGCGAAGGTCCTCGTCCGGTTCAATGCGGGCTTCAAGATCAACAAGAGCGACCATGTGTTCTTTCGTTCCTCGATCGACTCCCTGTGTGCATACGACCGTCCCCTTCTTTCTCGAGACCATCTGTGTTGCGAGGCTTTGTATAAACGACTAATCAACTTAACCTTTAGATTGGCGACATAACATTCACAGGTTGTCTTTTGACCCACATGGATCGTTACAATATCATTGAATACTGATGGAAACTTCATTGCTAGGTGGGGAGTAGACACTATTGTTTGTAGACGATTTATGGACGATCATCCGAGTAGTATATTATAAGAAGTATTTTGCATTTACAAGTAAATACCTGATTTTTATCATTTTACTAAGGTATCCTTCCTCCCCGAACATAGTATACAGGTTGATGAATCCCCTTGTGTTTACTCGCTCCACTGAAATTCTGACAATTTGTTCATCATAAGGCTGAATTTTTGACTCTAGAATCCTCATTTTCTTAAAGGTCTTCCAATATAGAATATCAATCGAGCTACCCTACTCCACCAAAACCTTTGTAATGGTGAACTTATCTATCTCCACAATGATTACCATGGGGTCGTCCTAAGCTGGGTCGATTCCAGTGAAATCATCGTTTGTAAATGTGATCGAGGGCATCCTCGGTTGACTTCTGGTGGTTACAGAATGGACCAAATGGACGACCCGAAGTTGCCTCTTTCTTGTGGAATTAGAGCAACTGCCTCCAGCGAAGCCTCCAATGATTGTATTTACTTGTTTTGTTGTGTTCCTGAGGTCTCGGTCGGTGCTTCCGAATGGGATTGGACCAGCTATAGTATTGATAACTTCTTGAGGGTCGCGTCTCGTCCGATCGTTTATCCTAGGACTCTCGCTTCACAGTCGAGTCCTTCGTACTGGGCTCTTACTCCTTCTTCTCTTGGCCAGATGATGGTTATCATCAAAACGACGTGAGCCTTCTCGTTCACGTTGATCGTATTGCTCTTTATGCCTCTTGGGTGGGTACTTGATGAGAATCAAAAAGATGTTATCAATAGAAGAAATGGACAAGGGCCAAAGCATTTAAAGTTCTTCTTATTAGTCTTTGCAAAAGATGAGGCCCAAGCCCAAGAAAGCCTCAATCCAAACCATGAGGGGCAAGGCCAAACATTAAATAAAAGAGCATCATTTGAATTACTTTTGTATAGTTGTAGAAGGTATGAATATTAAATAAAGAGTGTGAATAGTTAGGGGGTGTAGACGCATTTTAGGAGGTGTTGAAAATAGGAAAGGAGTTACACTTACTTCATGACTAGGTAGCACCAATTTGCATTTGAATTTGGAGGGAACTTTGAGTTTCATTTGAGTTTCATTTCAGCCCTCTTCTATTATAAATAGAGAGGTTGGGCTCTTGTAAATGCAGAATTGGATAATTGATATAGAGAAACTCTACTCATTTGGAGAGAGAATTGTGTGAGATTTTGATCTCTTAGCTTAGTCTCATCTTGTGAGCTTTTGGAGAGCTTCAAGTGGCGGCTTCCTT
>Ga0123342_1002128_pt1 | contig 33232 bp, 16 predicted proteins | sample Turbeawhitnodule_FD_89960 | JGI IMG/M metagenome (GOLD analysis project Ga0123342, IMG submission 89960) | Root nodule microbial communities of legume samples collected from Mexico - Turtle bean Mexico white nodule | ecosystem: Host-associated > Plants > Roots > Nodule | place: Mexico: Nepantla... | reverse complement strand
TATGAGATATTATAGATATTGTTAGATATCTCATATTTATGTAATGGGCTTAGCCCATATGTTTCTTTTCCTATATAAACATAACCCTATGTGTTCAATATACACAAGGGATTTACCCTATTCGTTCTTTTCCTTTAATAAGATTTGATCTTAGTAATTAGGGAACTATGTACAACTGATAATTATGGATATTTTCCATTATTAGGTTTTCCAAACCTATACTTTGAATGATTATAAATAAAGAATTTACAAGTGTGATTAAACTTACAATTCACAACAACAGAGAATCTCTCTCTTAGAGAGAGAGAGAGAGAGAGAGAGAGAGAGAGAGAGAGAGAGAGAAGGGATTGAGTTATTCCTATAAAAACTTTAAGAGTTAGTCCTCCTTCTCATCCTTCATTTTCTCTTAATTTAATGCTTCTAAAAAGAAGAAATGAACAATAATATTTTTAAGGTAAGATTAGTTTCCCACTTTGATAGTTGGCTGACATATTCACCAAGTCTCTCAGAGAACCAAGGATCGATTATATTTACAACAAATTGGACAAGTCGAAAGAAATAGATGGATTGTATTTCTAAGATGTGTTTACAATTGTGATTGGAGTATGAATTTATAGACTATTTACAACCTAATTAAGGAATAAATAATACACTTAATATCCAACTTGAAAGGATTAATCTGAAAGACAGAAGATTATTATTCAATTGATTGATTTGAAACAGTACATTAGCCTCTATATATAGAGAACTCTAAGCCTAAAGTAATGATTACAAAGAGATCTCTAGAATATTCTAACAGCTTCAAATAATACACTTAATATCCCACTAACAAAGAGAGGTGATTGAACTTTTAGAAAGCAAGCCAATTGAAACACCTAGTATCCAAATACGAAATTTCTGCTCAAATATGTCAAAAGCCATTTCCTGATCAAGTTAGATATCAAAGACTAGTAGGCAAATTAAATTATCTCTTCATGACTAGACCTGGTATATTCTTCCTATTTAGTGATGCAAGTCATTTGTTTAACTCTCCTTATGATATCAATAACATTTAGTTGTTTAAAACCTTAAATTCATCAAATGATAACCTAGGAAAGAACTTGTTTATAACCTCAAAGGTCATAATAACATTTTTTATTACTCGGTTCCAGATTGAGCAAAAGATGTGAGTTGGAAGTTAGTCTTTGGGCTTAGCTTAACCCCATAAAACTAACTTCTAAAATGAGGATTGTAATAGATTTGTAAGCTCTATTTAAGTCGTCTCTAGTTGATATTGGACTAAACCACCATCCCTGAGGTTGCAACGAATGCGGGGTTAGGAGTGACCACAAATAAGCCAACTTTCCAACAATCCCTCTCACGCCCAAGACTATTGCCATGGAGTGTGGCAAGGAAAATATAGGTGGCCCAACATTGGATCTAGGATAGGCTTAAATGAGTGTGGGAAAAAGCACACCCCATATCTTATCCACCACCAATACCATTTATATTTGTTAAGACTCACCAATGTTGCTTCTAAATTGTTTGGTAAAAGTGTTTTCTCTATGTTGACTCTCAGAGCTCACCACTAAAGTAAACATAGTCACTCCATTATTTAAGGGAAGTTAAGAAAATGAAAGACAAATGTCATTGGCACACCCCAAAACGCAAAAACAAAAGAGAGATAACTCTAAGGGTGTTGGCAAGGGACACTACAAGTCTTCTGTGTTGGTTGTTATTCTTCTTCTTGCTTTTCTTCAATGTTCAATGCTTCTCTCACTCTCAAATGATCAGTTGGTAACCTCATCCATGAAATCAATTTACCACTCAAAGATCTTGACAGGTTCCTACTGTATATATGTCCCATGAATCTTGATCTTGTTTATGTTTGTTTAGCTGTGTTTGTACTGGGAAATTGACTTTTAGTGTGTTTTAGTGAAACAAGTCAATTATTTGTCCACTAAGGCACAACTTTCTGTATCTTCAATATTTCCATGTTGATCAATTGCAGCATATCAAGATTGGAACACCAATAAATGTCACTTGTAGATTTTAATAAATTCAAATTATTTCTTCTCAACAAGTGTAAACACATGACGGATTAAAAAGTTAAATACAAAAATGAATAACATATTTTACCAATTCTTTCACTGCAATAAACTGTTCTTCAGTGAGATGACAGTCCCAACCCTGGTATAAAGATCCAGCATAAGATTCAATTTACAGATTCCAGAATTAGAAGTAACTATTAGTGTGAGCTAAATAAAGCTACTAACCGAATGTATATGCTCCCTTATACATTCAACAAATCCACTACCGCCAATCCCCTCTGCATCAGATTCAATCAAAGCTGCAAAACCAACCACACAATCACTTTTTGGCAGGCTCTCCAGATTTGCAAGAGAGTCATTTGTCTGGCAACAAACAACATATTCTCTCTACAAGTATTGGCAAGAATTAGATGTGCCATAACATAATACCAAGTATTGTTCCATATTCAAAGGATGAGAGAGGATCATCTGTCGCTCCCAGTTTAAGAAGCCGCAGCCATAAACCCTGTGTTATGCAAAAGACAATATATAGAGATAGCTTGCCTTTTTTCAAGACGACGTGATAGAATCAAAGCAAAATAGAATTGGGACAGAATAGAAAGAAACATCATATATGCAGCATTACCCAACATGCACCCCCGATCATTGAGCAGGAGATAGCAGATATGGATACAATTCAAAAGTCCCTAGGGGGTTATACACTAACTCTCACTCGCACCCAACTATATAACTGAAATTCTAACTAACATCTGGTATTACAATCAATCAGGTGATAATCAATTAGGTAGTTATCTATTCACTCATGCACACCCGCTTCATTTTATTTCCATTATCAGAACACATACACACAAAGGAAAGAATATAAAGGAACAAAGAAGCTACCTGCAGCTTAACCTTAATATCTAGCACCATGCGGTCCCTTTCAGCCTGAAACCATTAAATCAATAATTTTAGGGACCATTTAAATCTGTACTTTGTTGACACACAAGAAGCAGTAATATCCTGTGGTTTTAACTTACAGCTCTCTCAAGTGGACTAAGAGTATCTGCTAAAGGATCCTTACTGCTCAACACAGAAAATAAGAGTAAGATAGAGAGAGACAAACAAAGAAAGAAGAATAAGTTAAACCATACAAGCAAGCCTGGTAATCAGTTGATTCAATATATATATAGAATAAAGCAGAGAAAGTATTGCTTGTCAAAAAAAAATTCCGTCCCAAATACCAAATAACAAGGTATTTGCATTGCTACTCAATACATTATCCCTTCACAAAATTCTTGGAGACAAATTAGCCTTTTGAAAGGTTTAAATCATCATTCATCATATTAGTCCATAAAAAATTGTCACCAAAAACAATTGTTTATGTCATCACATCAATCCCTCAAAAAAAAATGACATTATATATGTTATTAACAAGGACTAAAGTGGTGACACAAAAAAAAAAAACCTTAGGTGACCGAAGCTTTTGAAGGACTAATGTGGTGACTGACTTTGGAGGACCAAATTGAGGGCTTTCAAATATTTCTAATATGTTTCTGAATTTTTCTAGGATGTAAGCTTTTTGAATTTTTCTAGGATGTAAGCTTTTTGAATTTTTCAAGTGTAGGTCACTTTTTTTTTAGAGCATAAGCTATTATTTAGTACATATGGACTATGACTGGAGAGAGACACTAGATTGTTCAAGCCATTACCTAGCAGGACAATTTTTGAAATAACTGAAAAGGATGTGCAGGACAATTTTCCTAGCACCAGTACAGAAATATTGATAAACCTAAAACATCCTTTACCCTTTCCACAATTGCTTGCATTTACCTTGGAGCATGTCTTCCTGAGTACTCAAAAGCATTACTAATTGCTGCAAGAGTCTGTTTCCTCTTTTCTTCTTGTTCATCTGTTCTGATATTTGCAGGGAATTTATCATAAGTGTATTTGGCCCCAGATCCTGAAGAAACAAGAAATGACCATATGCAGTTTAGAATGTATTCACAACAAAATCATTTAGCTAGAACTTTGTTTAAGTCATTCATTTCACCTGATATTTCAATATCAGAATCTGATACTGTTAAAATCTCAGTTTCTACTGGGGATGAAGGAAGAACTGACATAGGGTTTTGACCCCTTCCGATTGCATCTTGCAGCTTGTCAAGCAGATTATTGTTGCTTTCATCAGAACCTACTCCTCTTTCCAAATAATCCAAGAAGCCATGAGAGTCAAGGAACTGAGCTATCTGTAAAAATCAAATTTGGAATTATTATAAAGGATGAGAAAGTCTACACTGATATGACAAATAAATTAGCATTCCAGTCATAATTCAGGAAAAGAGAATCTATCTGCTATATGGTGGAATCTTCAATATCACTTCTATCATAATGTATGGAAAAAGCATTGTATGCTTCCAAACATGGGCTCAATGTTTTCAAACATGATTATGAAAAAACAAATTATTGGATATTTTCAAACCGAAATTGCTTTTATTCCTAATGATATGTTTGTTAAATTCCATCTTAAAATCAATTGGCATTACGTGCAGTTGCTGAATAGATATATAAGTTGCAACCCAAGAAGGTAGGTGATGTGGGACCTTTGAATAATATTTGCCAATAAAGTAAAAAAAATTGTAGCATTTGCATTGGGTTGAGAATATCATACTAAGATTTAGTGTTTACTGAAAACAACTTTTTAGATTGAAGTTTCCAAACGTGGATCATCTCACTTTTAACCAAAATTAATTTTACAAAATCAAGACCATTCATGCTCAAGCTTGCTAACACTCACCCCAATACATCATATGAGACTGTATCAAACTATCATAATCAGTAAAGAAATTTAACCATCATTAGGATCATTTAAGCCATTGTTATTTGCCATTACCGCTAATTAGAGAACATAATCCAAAATTTACCATAGGCTCTGGAGGTTGGTTAGTAGATCGAGACCGCTTCTTCAAAAAAGCTTGAGTGTTGAAGACTTGAGTGGCACTATTTTCCTGATGTCAAACAAATTCAAAGCTCATAACAATGTTGTGCTATGGAAGATTGAAAAAAACAAATGTCTGAAACAAGAAAAGGTCATACTAAGAAATTGCGATAACCACTTAAAAGTGTTGCAAAGAACTTAAGGAATATCATCCTGTACAAGACACAATGACAAAAAACACATCAGACTAGAGATTAATTATGTGCAACCAACATGTCTGGTTTGCTACCGAAGAATGTAAGGTGCACAGAAAAATTTATTTGTTCCCCTCATAATTGTTGAAGGCTATTTTGAGGATGGATTTTGATTAGAGGATTAGCCACATCGAATTCAATAGAAAGCACAAATCAACCAACAATTTATTGGTCCAGTTGCATCTTTTGCAGAATTACATGTCATAAATTCAAAGCTTAATTGTATTTTTGGTTCTCTACTATCATTGAAATTTGAATTTGATCCAGCCATTTTCTTCTGAATTTGATCTCCCACTATTTTAATTTTGAAACTTTGACCCGTCCATTAAAATGGTGTTCAATATTTAACAGAAATGCTGATATGACAGTGCAGCAGAGTGCGATGTCAGCATTTCCATTAAAATTTGGATGTTAAGTTTACAAAAAACAATTGAGACCAAATTTCAATTTCAACAAAAAATAGAGGAACAAAAGGTTCAATTAAGACTAAATCCAAAGAGATGGCAAGAATCATAAATATGCAACTCATGGAAAGCAGTAAAGACTTTAGCATCCAAACATCACCTTAGCTGAAGGTCATGTTCCTCTCCCCATAGCTTAGCCCTAAGTTTAGAATCATGCTCATATAGACGGTATATTCCAGACTTCATCTCATCAATTCCAATTACATTAGGATATATGAGCTTCATTATTTCACCACGCAAAATGCTGAATTCTGGCTCAGGCATAGGAGGAATTTCCTCTGAGGTAGTGATGAGATTATACTCAAGATCCACAACAACAACCTACAAAGGGTTAAAATACAACATTATTATCAAAGCTAAACATTCATTTGAAACAAATAGAATATTTCACATGCATTCCAATCCAACCTCTAAATTAACAAAGCAAAACAGTTACAAAAATAAAATAAAATAAGAAGTTGCATATGTAACACCTTACATCAGTTGAGAAGCTATCAAAGTAAAGTAAAGAATTCATATAACTTTTACTCTTAAAATATTTTTCATATTCATCAGTTCACAATACAAAATAGCAAATCATTATAGCTATGACAGTATACCTTTGATCAAATGAAGAATCAAAAGATTACCACTAAGTAGTGGTAAAAAACTAAATGAAATTCACAAGGCACAATACAAGGTGAACTTGGCTACAAACTGGAATTCTGTAAAATAAGTGACGGTGATGGCAAGGAACAAGATAAGAAATGACTAACCCCATCCATTGCCAGAGCAGAAATATCAACACCTGAATGGAGCCCCATCATATATGGTGTAGGAGCATCAATATAATCTACTCCACTGAAAAACAGCAACGGAATGTATACATGCTTGAGGAAAGCAAAAAGAAAAGACCCAAGAAAGAGGGATTAGAAGTGAGTCAACATCAATATTTTAAGAATTAGCAAGAGAAGTTATTAATATAATATGCACACGGGCATAACAATAAATTTTCCGTACGGGATGCTAAATATACAGAAGAGAAGGGGGGTATCACATGATAATCAAAATCAACAATGACTAGCAATTTTTACCATTAATAATTGAGTAAGATTTAGTTTTAAAAAATATTATATATCTTATGTAATGAAATATGCTAGTAAGATTTAGTTTGCACCTACTTATATAGTATGAAATATCTTTATCTCTACTTATATAGTATGAAATATCTTTATCTCTAGTTGGTGTGAGACCTCCAACAAGGATCACATACCTAGACAATGACTTATCACATGTATCAATCTAAAATATCAAATGTGTTTCTGTTCAATGAGTTGTTGTTATTCATTAATTATCAAAATCCACATTATTTCTTTAATTACCAAAATCCACATTATTTCTTTAATTATCAAAATCCACATTATTTCTTATTGTAATCTAACCATCTATCATAGAATATTCATATTGTTGAATTAAAAAAGATGTAAGGAATAATTTCCCTTATGCATGGAAATATGGGTACCGAACTAGTTTAAGTGAAAAAAATGGAGTACATAACTACTGCCAAGTCTGAAAAAAAAAATTAAATCTCACCTGCCATCGGAAAGGGTAAATTAAGTGACAAATGGCTTCTGATGCAAGTGTAAGAAGTGAATACCTGCCAAAGTAAAATACAGACTAAACAATCATTTTACAAACTGAGTTAATATAAAATCTAAATGACAAATAACCAGACAACTAAGAAATGAGGGAGAATTATGATCAACCTGTAGTAAATGGTCCTTAACACTAATTTCCTTAAAAGAAATCATGCTCAAATATTGATAAAGTACTCTAAGGCGTAAACAACAAAATGGATCCTTTTGACACCATTACATCAAATGCACCTGTCAGACTGCTCACCTTGTCAAAAATATCAAAGATTTGATATCCGGGGGAATGCAAAATGTAAATTGTATTATCACTATGAAGCATAGCAAGCACAGGTACAAGTTGTAAACATGTGCTAAAATTTACTATTGGCTTCACTGTGTCAGCTGTTATTAATATGAAATTTATGGTAGTTTCGATGGAAGTAAATGAACGGGCACATTGCCACCAGAGACCAATCTTGACCAAAAAAGTAAAAGATTTCAATAGTCTAAAAGGAAAAATACTTGTTAGCTCGAAGCAAAATCCTTCTCTCAAGCAACACTGCTGTAAAAAGTCTCACTAAGTTGTCAACATCCAAGCACTGCACTATAGGCAGAAATGATATCTGTTCCACAAAATGTAGGACAGTTGTCAGCTAAGGAAGTTATGAAGCTGAAGCACACAGCAAATAAACCCAAGAAAAAAAATTTAGGAGATTGTACATCAGCATGGGGGAGCGAATCATTAGGTGGAGCCTCCACAGAAAGTAAACAACTCTCAATAGCAAACAGAACTCGTTCCTTCCCGGGAGTTGGCAATGGCACACTGGACACCATATGTGCTATAACATCCCATAGTGGCTTGCTGAAATTATTGTAGAGCTGGGACATTAAAACCAATAGAAACACAACACGATGCATTTTCACATTTAATCTTGGGAAAAACTCAGTCACATTCATGAAGCACACCTATAGAAAAACTCGCAGTTACATGTTTATCTAAAAAGAGAGAAAATGATTAAACTTAGTTATGTGCTGATTTTCAAAAAAGGTGAAATTGGCTATACTTTGTCATCTACTATACAGAACATAGACAAAGGTCGTTACAATGTCAACAGCTGGATCCTTAACAAAGCAGGTGAAGTTATTGCCACTATGGCACACATACCTACTTCCTTTGGAGGAAAAACAGAGAGTAAATATTTCCTCCAGAGCACTTCTTAATATGCTGAAACTTGGCAAGCGTGACACCAGACAGATGCATTTGTCAGCATATGAGTTTGCCTGTATCCGGTAAGCCTCTGCAATATCCTCACAAACTAGATCCCGGAAAGAAATGCAGCTGACATAGATTTTTGACCCATCACCCTCTGTATGAAATTTTTACGTTAAATATGGTATCAGAAAATAACACCTGTAGAGAGAGCGAACAATGATCCAACCAACAAAAATATACAAATTTATTGAATATCAACTCATAACTTAAAAAAATATATATAGGAAGTTAAAATTGTGAAAGCAACAAAAGAAGAAGTAAAAGTAAAAGAAAAATGTTAAAATATTTTGCGGATTTGAGGTCAAAACTACGGGTAGTTTATAACTATACGTTATAAGGTGGCTGCTTTGATTTGGAACAAGTGTTAGGGTGTGATGGATGAATATTGGGTGTATCATATGTACCCATTCACTTTGGAACAATTTCTCTTAGTTTGCTTTGCTAAAGCATAATTCCTACATTTTAAGAACCTCTACTTGCCCCAGGATTAGATTTGTTCATGTTTCTGTTCAAATATTCTCTCTGGTGCCAGAATGTGGCTTCTTTCCCAATACGCAGAGATTGGGGGAGCCTTAATGCGTTCCAGATTCTCTACTTTCCTACTATAATCTCCAAAAAGTTCTATCAGTAACAACACACTCCATTGCTACTAGCTTCCGCATACGTACATTGTGACATCTCCTTAATTAACAGAGCATCTCAACTAACACCTCAGTCTAGAGTATTAGAACAGTGTAGTATATGCACAATCTCTAATCTCATTTTTACGCTTCACCGTGACCACATTCGTCGTGCTCATCAAGTAGTCTTAGTTAACCACCTCAGCAGGAAGTTTCTAGAAACAGTGTCTAACATCCTCACACACTTCCACAGAAACTAAAACAATAGCTAAAGGTAAATTGAAGATTTAATAGACCACGCACACATGCATACCGGTCAAAACAATCGGATAGCTCCGCGGAAACGAGGAAGGATCATTGGAATCGAATCCCGACGAGTAGAATTCAACGCCGGCGGGTAAAACGCACTGAAAGCAGCAACGACACGCATCAGGTCAAACTGAAAACAATACAATTCAAGAACGCAATAATAACACGTAAAGAAGACTTCCAAATCGTTGTCGAAAAAGCGAAGGATGCTATCTCCGTGGTTCGTTGCTTACTGTGGAAAGCTGAGGCGGCGGAGGAGGATAGAGAGCGTGATTTGGAGGAGGATACTGATCGAGAAGAGAAGGAAGGTACATCCAACCAGGGCCATGGTAGCCTTTGCTTCCGTCGATGGTTCGAATCTCTGGTCCGATCCCGCACACCACGAAGTACTCGAACATTCGAGACATTTCTTCTGTGATCTTGTGTGGTTACTTCCCCTTTCCCCTCTCCGAAACGCGAGAGAGAAGGGGTGCTTCGAGATCTGGTTATCTCGGTCTCGCCGATTCGAGAAATTGGATTTGAATGTGAATGTGAATGTGAATTTGAATTTGTACGACTTTTAACTTGGATTTCTGAAATGAGGAAGTTTGTTAATCATGTCCTTTGTAGACAAATGCTGAAGCACTCAAAATGCATGTTTTTCGTTCAGTTCTGGGATTGATTCGGTTGACAAAGAAAGCCAGAGAAGAAAAAAAACGTTAAGAGAAAATTGTTATTATCTACCCAGAAAACAACTTTAATTCATAGCTATTAATTTCTGTAAAAAATAGATATTAATTAAATGATAATGTTACTGAAGTAAAATTTATAAACTATACAATTATAATGTTATACTACTTTATAATGGAACGAAAAATATGTGATCACACAAAATAAATATATATATATATATATAATCTTATAATAGTAATTTTTTATAATTTTTCTTTTATCTTTCGTCAAAAATTCACTACAAACAAAAATATAATTTTTTTCTTTCATAGTAATAAAAAAATTAAACTCTAACCACATGCTTAAAGATGAACTTTTTTCCCTAAATAATATTGTTTAAAAAAAAATTACCAAAGTAAATCTATGTGTACATTAATTATTAAATAGACATTCTTATTATTTATAGCCAGAATTTAAAAAAACAGTAAAAATGTATATTTTAGTAAATAAAATGAATTTACATTTAGTTGACTTATTTAAAAGAAAATTATTATTTTAAAAACCGTTTCAGATAAAATTATACACTAATCACCATTACATGTTACATTTTTTTTTCTTATCCTTATCATTTCTAATAATTTAAAAAAATTGTTTATTTTTTTCTCAATGTTTCTTAATAAAAAATAATATGATTTAAATATAAAAAGTTGTGTTTATGGTTTATACCATGCAACTTTATTTAAGTTTTCAATATTTAAGAAAATTAAATACATGTTTAGTCTCAAATTTGAGTATATTTTAGTCTTTTAAATTAAAAATTGCTTTTAGCATCTTAATTTTACAGAATGTTCTACTTGGTATTTTACCACTAACAACATTACGCAAAGTGTTGGTAAGACTAATGAAGGAAAAGTGACATATAGGAAGAAATTAGAATAATTATGTATGTAACAAAAACACAACACTCATACATACGATACAAAGATATGTAATATTATAATTTTTAAAATGTAAAATATTTTAACACGAATCTATATATTATATAATTATGGATTATATAAATTGATAATAAATATTTATATATAAATTATGTTTTAAATTTTATTTTTTTTAATAAAAAGATATTTTTGTATAACTGATTCAAAATAATTTATTTTTTATTTTTATAATTATAGTAAAATTTTATACAATAAGTTTGAGTTTTAAAAAAATTAATGTATTTTTTATTTTTAAAATTATGTTACAATTATCTTAAAATTGTCAAAAATTTAATAAATATTTTTTTTTAATTGTACATTTCATTGATACGTGTCTACGAATATCGGTATCCGATACATGTGTCCGACACGGACACACCATTTAATACCATTTAAGAGCATTGTTTGAGTCTCATGTATAATTATACAACAATTCAACTATCCTTAAGAAAATATTTATTTTTTTAAAACCCAAATTCCACTTCGTTCATGATAACATTAAAATTATTATTAGTACTAATTAGTTAATTAACTAGACAAATTCTCCTAAAATAAATTTGCACACAAAGATTATTAATGGTTATAAGTAATTTGAAAATAAGATGTTAAAGTGTTTAGGCCATAAAAGAAATAAGAAATTTGCAGTTTTAGCATGTTTAGATACATGTAATTAATATTGCTCCTGTTGACAAACAAAGAATCATTCAATCAAATATGAACAGGATTAACTAATATTCATTATATATTTAACCATTTTTAAAACTATAAATATCCACAAATATAAAAAAATTCATTGATATTTTTTGTGGATACTCAAAAAATAACGGATTTTTATTTTCAGATTAATTTTTATTTACAGGTATTTTCATCATTTTTGAAAGAATATTTTTATTTTTATTATTTTCAATAGCAAATTAGTTACATGTACATAATGCAGAAAGAATTTGACTCATAATTAAAAATGTATTACCTTATTTTAATCATGGTTTTATTAATCTTCTATTACACCTATTGTACGGACATGATGGGTAGAGTTTTTTTTTCATTGAATAAAGAAAGGAATAAATATTTATTGACTATAACTATTCTATTGCAGATTGAAGTCAACGATGCAGCGCGCTTAAGCGGAAGCAACCTCATTTTTGAGCAGATGAGACGATGAATGAAGGAAGCATGTCTGTTTCAATCCCTCTTCTCCTCCTTTCCACCTTCATAATAATATCCATTATCTCCTTCATCTTCCTGAGTCGAAACCGCACCAAACATCACCAGAGACACCCGCCAGGCCCACCGCCCTTCCCGGTCATCGGTAACCTCCACATGCTGGGGAAGCTCCCGCACCGCACGCTCCAGGCCCTGGCCCAACAATACGGGCCCATCATGTCCCTGCGCCTCGGTCAGGTGCCAATCGTCGTCGTCTCCTCCTCCGAGGCCGCACAACACTTCCTGAAACCGCACGACGCCGTTTTCGCGAGCCGTCCAATACTGGAAGCGTCGAAGTACTTCGGCTACGGTTCGAAGGGGTTGGCGTTCTCGGAGTACGGCCCGTACTGGCGGCACATGAGGAAAGTGTGCACGCTCCAACTTCTGAGCGCGTCGAAGGTGGAGTCCTTCGCGCCGCTGAGGAAGCGGGAGGTGGAGCTGGCAGTGAAGTTGGTGGAGGAACGCGCCGCAAGAGGGGAGGTGTTGGACCTTAGCAGAGTGGTGCACGACGTTGTGGAGGATATCGTGTACAAAATGGTGCTGGGGTGTAGCAAGCACGATGAGTTTGATTTGAAGGGGTTGATTCAGAACGGGATGAACATCGCTGGTGCGTTTAATATAACGGATTATGTGCCTTGGCTTCGTCCTTTGGATCTTCAGGTATATATTAAATAATGCAACCATGATCTTTTCTTTTCCTTACACAGTTAGTATCGTTATCACGCAGTAGCAAAAATGGTAAGGAAAATAGACAGTTCTTGGAAGCATAACTATAAGTACATGTTTGGAAAGTATTTTTTAAGTGTTAAACATATTTTTTGGAGAAGAATACTCCTTGTATTTATTTTTACAAGTTTAAAATAAATCTGTTTTCTCAAATGGCTTGAAATAAAAAAAAAAAACTATTGAACTTTTTTTCGGTTTTTCGGTCGATCTGGACCTCTATTTGTTTAATTTTTATAGAAATTTTCTCTTAAAGTTATTTTTAATTATAGGATCAGTTAGATTTATGTTATCTTTTATTGGAGAATCATTTTCTGTAATACATGCATGTAATCAATGAAATGAATGTGCAGTGAAGCAAAATATCCAAGAGAAGTAGCAGAGCTGGTTCCACCAAATTATTGGTTTTAATGATTAAAATGAATGAAAATTTGCAAGTTTGAAGACCAAAGCAATGATTCTAATATTAGAATTAAAAGGGAGTTTGATCGTTTCATATTGTTCTGATTCTTGTGTGTGAATAAGTAATTTAACTTTTATTACCAGGGATTAAATCGAAGTTACAAGAAAATTAGTGCAGCACTTGACCAAGTGTTGGAAAAGATAATAAAGGAGCATGAACAGGGTTCAGATGTACAAAATGAAAAGCACCATAAGGACTTCATAGACATATTACTCTCGCTGAAGCACCAGCCTATCGATCCTCAGGATGAACAAAGCCATGTCATTGATGAAACTAACATCAAGGCTATACTTTTAGATATGATTGCTGGGGCATTTGAAACTTCTGCAACTGTGGTGGAGTGGACATTATCCGAGCTCCTGAGGCATCCAAGAGTGATGAAAAAGCTTCAAGATGAGCTAGATAATTTGGTTGGAAGGAACAAATTAGTGGAGGAAAATGATTTGGCCAAGTTAAAGTACTTGGATATTGTGATCAAGGAGACCTTGAGATTATATCCTCCTGGACCATTAGTTCCAAGAGAATCAACAGAGGATTTTATAGTTGAGGGTTACTTCTTAGAGAAAAAATCAAGAATCATAATAAACTTATGGGCAATGGGAAGAGATTGTAATATATGGTCTGATAATGCTGAAGTGTTTTATCCAGAGAGATTCATCAATAACAATTTAGACTTCAGAGGATATGACCTCCAATATATACCATTTGGTTTTGGTCGAAGGGGATGCCCTGGAATACACCTAGGCTTAGCAACAGTTAAACTTGTTGTGGCTCAATTAGTACATTGTTTCAGTTGGGAACTTCCAGAAGGTATGACCCCAGATGAGTTGGATATGAATGAGAGATTTGGCCTCACAATACCAAGAGTCAAGCACTTGTTTGCTGTGCCAAGGAATCGTTTTCTCAGGGAATCTTGTAATGAATCAAAATGATTTTAGTTTGAGATAAAGCATGATATGGTTCCAAACTATAATTTAGTTGTCCTACTTTTTTCTTTTGTAACTTCTGCTATAACACTATATAAGACACTTGTAAAATATATTGTTGTTGCATACAATGTATATGGATAAAACATTTTGCTGCTCGAGGCTTCTGCCACCATCAACCACAGCTTTCACTGCTCCTACTTTACTATCGAACATTCTCCTGCCAAATCCAGGTAACTTATGGTTTTACTTTTGGTTAGTGATTTTGCATGTTTCAAAATTTGGATTCATTTTGTACGTTTTCTACTAATGCATATTTGTGTTTGAATGCTTGAATCTTCGTTACTTTTGTGAATTTATTCTTGATTTACTTTGTAATTATGTTAGTGTTTCAGAACTTGTGTGGTTACTGAATTATGTTAGTGTTTCAGAACTTGTGTGGTTACTGATTATAATCATATACATTTTCAATCCCTAATTATTTTCTCTGCCCCGAATTTCTTCATTCTCTCTCTCAAATTTTTATCCTTGTTCCACATTGCTACTTTACTGATTCATACCAATTCGTTTAATAATTCTGTTAGAGATGTACTGAACTGAATTGGATTATGATTTATCAGACTTGAAGACTGTGAATGCTGATTAAAATCTTCCTTCCACTATTCAATAGTTTTTTAATTTTTGTTTTGTTTTGCTTTTGATACTTAGAGACATCTTATTTTTTATTTTATTTTTAATATGCTAATGTATGTTAGTAATTTTTTTTTCTTTTTCAGCAATTAATTATTTTTCTACCTCTTAAATAAATAAAATATTTTAACTCTATTATTAGTATAGTTGATTGTCAATAAAATGATATTATTGATCTATTACATATTAGTACATACATCATGTTATACTAAACTGGAAATCTTTTTAAATAAGTGCATAAATAAAACAAATACTCTATAATCATATACTACACGTCAAATTTATTGAAAGAAGGAAAGTCCAATAAAAAATTATAAATAAAAAAAACTCTCATAATGATAAAAAAGTAATTTTATAAAATTCTTGAATTGGATCATTAAAATATCTCATCTCAAAGTATAGAGTATAACTTAAGTAGTATATTTGTAAGTATTTTACTTAAATATCAGAGTATATTTGCAATAGTATATTTGTAAGTATCTTACTTAAATATCAGAGTATTTTTTCAAGTACCACCTTACTTATGCTTGTCTATAAAAACAAAATATAAAATTGATGATTTTTATTATAATTCAAACATCATTTCCGCATTCGAATCTCATACATTCCCTCATTTACATACAAGAAAGGGCAACAAAGACCTCCAAATTAATTTAGAGATTGTATAGAAGATGAGTGTTGACATAAGTGCATGTGTCAGTTGCCGAATGTTAAGCAGTTACGGAACCTGGTCCAAAAACCAGGTGATGCTACCGGTGGTTGTCGGTCGAGTGGGTCAAAAAAGTTTGCTGTTTCACCTAATTCCTCGAATGAATCTACCAGGTTTTGAAGCCTTGCCACGAATTCAATAAGAAGCGATGTAAATGTTGTCAGAGACAGTGAAGTAGCACTTTCGTATGTTTTTGATTCTTGAGCCTCTTTGGCAACTGGATTTAACTTGTGGTAAATCTGATCAGGCCAAGATAAGTCTTTCCTGAACATGTTTGGAGAGGCATCAGTTGCAGGGTTTCCTTCCCAAGAATGTGGAACTTCAACTGTTCTCAGATCAAGCACTGCTTCACTCAGAGACTTGTGCTCCAGAAATCTTCTTTCTTCGTCTGTGTGAAAGAGGCCTTCTTCTTCAGGATTACTCTCTTCATCATCTCTCGCTCGGTTTCCAATTTCCCAGCTCTCAGAATTCACAAGAAGGTATGATTTTTTATCAATCTTGTGTTGCAATTGCTCTGCAGCCACGTGCACTTCAAACAGCAAGTCTCCTGGACCTAGTTTCTCCATCTTTTTGACCTTGCTTCCAAGTTCACGCAACACTCTTGCCCCTTCATAACCTACCCTTTGAAGCTCACTACGGAAAACTAGTCTCTTCTCAGCTGGGGCCTATTATGTATCACAACAAAAATAGTATTAACTCAAGAAATAACTATTCAATCAGCAACTTTTGAAATGAGAAAAAAAAATTCTGTATAGCTAAGTCAACATAAACTAATTTCTAAACCCACCATAATTGCATAATTTGATTTATATAATATAATAAAAAGACATTAATGTAGTATCAGTAAGAAAATGGTGATCTCGGGATTTAGCTGAAATGATGAGATAGTATTTAATACTGAAAAAAGGTAGAAACAAGATTAGATATGATTGAAAGAGACAGATAACTAGTTAGCTTAAAATCACTATAGTTCTGACAATTCTAATGCTATAGTTGAGATGGTCTTTTTTCTTTGGGAGAAAAGTAACATCCTAAAAATTGCAATTCATTATTAAATAAATGTTTGTGTTAATTATCTTGAGTGAATATGTTTGTTGTATCAATTTAGACGGGCAAAAATCAAATTAATCAATTAGTTTAACTATCCTGGACTTTGAAAGTAAAAAATGAGTATTTAATCAATTAACTGAATTTACTAATTAATTAGGTCGTAATTTAATTAAATAGGAATAGGCATGTAAATTGATTGATTAAATGAGTTAATACAAGTTTTGATGATATATATGCAACAATTCGAAATTGGCAGAAAAAACTAAGTCAATAGAAAGTTAGTTTTATACCATCTAAGATTTAGTTAATTATTAACAAAATTAGTAATTGCGTAAAGATAAATTAATTACATATTTTCCTTGGTTGTGTCAAAGGTTTCAATTTCATAAATTGTTATGCATTTTGTTTAAATAATGTTTTGTATGAAACATGCGTGGTTCATATCTGACATTCAAATAAAGGAGAGTGTGTGTGATATTTTAAAATTTTGAGGAACACATCTGCAATTAAAGGAGTTAGAGTAAGGGTTTTCAAAATAATAACTAAAATGGAGGGGGTATATTTATAATTACAACCAACCTAGGTGCTGTCATTGTAATTAACTCTCTGAAAAAAAAAATTACATGCATGTGTATGCTTTTTCTAATCAATTAACTACAATTTTTCAATCCAGAAGAGCCAAATTAAATGAATGATTTTTTCAGTTATAAAGTATTTAGTTACTTCTAAGAGATTAATTATCAAATAATTAATATTTTTTATTGCTATTAAAAACTGTTATTGATAAGTAAAAATATCTTTGGGAGACTAAAAACAGAGTAGAAATACTTCATGTCAATTTCACTCTTAAAATCTGTTGATATGGGAATTAAATGTCCATGACTATTCAACACTCTTCATAATGAGAAACAAAAGTTTGGGAGGTTTTCTAACAACTATCATCTAAAATTTCAGAGACAAGAAGTACCTGTATTTCAGAGAATATGCATCCATGTATAGCCATGACAGTAAATGCGCAATGCCTTAGAGCCCCACTTAATTTCACATAATTCTTCCATGGATATTTGAACATTTTGTAACGACCATGTGGTGGTTCCCACACAGCAAATCCCATCTACAATCACTAGCATGTTAAAATTAGTGAAAATAATGATGAACATATATTCATGACCCAGAGAAAACTGAAGCAAGCAAACAATACCAATGAATCTTCTTTACTTGTAGATTCAACAGCCGATCTGTAGCCACTGTAAACCGGGTCATCAGCAGCAGCTTGGTAAGTAAGAATTTTAGATGGCACCTTTCTATATTCAACACATTGAAGGTAGTTATTGACAACGCCTGAAAAAAACACACACTGTAAGCCTATCTTAACTTATATATTTATTGGTGATCCGATACCAGTTTGATATTTATTTTGGTGATCCGATAACGGATAGTTCCAACACAACACAAACACAACACAAACATTTGTATTTGTTAGGAGACTTAAAGTGATTCTGATATCAAAGATGTTGCACAGTACCTTCCAAAGATGTTGCAACCCCGATGAAATTTTTGGTGACAAGATTATGCAGATCCTCACCAGCCCAGATGGGGTATATACAGATATTTACTCCCAAAGATACAGCAGCCCCAAGTGCAATAAGTAAAAATCTTTGTATAGCTGTATCTAGAAACTCCCCTGTTCGATACCCAGATACAGTAATGAAACAATACGTGATCAAGAACACGCGGAACCCATATTCATAAGGCTTCAAAGTAGGGTATAGTTTTGCATAGGTGGCACAAAATCCTATTAGATCAGTCACAAAGCTAGTCAGAACAGCAGAAATAAATAGTCTGAAATGCACTTTTTTAGGATACAACATATTAAGCTTTGAGAGGAAAGTGATTGTGAAAGTGAAACCATACCTACAGTGAAGATGCTTACAGTAATCATAAGCTGCTGCCAATTTCCAGCCAATTCTGATAACTCTGCCATCCCCAGAGCAAGTCCTCCAGCCGACAAAGTTCCTAATCCTCTGTTAAACCCTTTGCTCAGAGTGGCCCCTGCACTAATGCATCATGTTTTATTATAATTTACTATGAATTTAAGCGATAGATACCCAATGGAAAACATGAAAAGGATTTATGATGAAACTATAGATATCAAATGGAAATAACCAATTGAAAAAACAATGACAGCTACTGAATTCAGGGACATATAAAGGAAGACAAATAGAATACAAGGTGGCCCGACAGGCCAATTATTTAATTACGACCGTACCTCATTCATTAAAATAAGTACAGAATCAACATCACCTACAATTTCTCAACCTTTAAAAAAGCTTTATTTTTAAAACTGTATCGGTCGGTCTACCGGTTGGTCCATACGACCGGTTCAAAATCAAGCATCCGGTTTAAGTGGATCGAAAACATCACATCCAAGTAGAGTACTGGCCACTGAGTATCGAGTATTGAAGTCTGACGTCATAGTACAAATACTATCCGAGTACATTTTATACTATCCGAGTACATTTTCCAGATACTATCTGGATTCGAAGTTCAGGAGAGAAGGAGTGTAACTGCGATAGTGGCAGGAGTTCGTGAAATGTAGACCGACCGTAGAGTGGTTTAATAGTTCTATGAGTTCTAACCGCGTTCGAAAACAAAACCCTTAATTCCTAATCCTCAAGTACATTTCTACCACTATTCTGAAATCCTTATAGTATAAACCCTGAAGCTTAAGGAATCCATGAATTAATTCTAGACAGTAATAGTTAGGATTCTATATTAAAGTCTACCTCAAACTGAGTGAGAAAAGGAGTAAAAGAATAATTGAATCAAGTGCCCCCACCACCGAAAGAAAACATAAAGTGTTGGAAGCATATATAGATATTAATATAATGAGAGCAGTTACAGAGTTATGGTTACAATAATACCTATGCTGAATTCAAAGACTACGACGACAGTTAGAATAGCCCAGACGGAGTAGCGAATCAATTCCTTGAAGGGTTCTTTGAGGTAGATCAAAAACGAAATAAGGGTCAGAGCAAGACCCATTTTTACAGAGAAAATAACCTTCCTGGGATCAGAGCGACCCATGTCCCATGCCTTCACAGCCACTTGCTTAACCGTGTTCCACCGCTTCACCATCCACGAGTGTTCTTCCTCTTGCATCATCACCACGCCAATCCCCATCTGAGAAATATTACGAATACTCTTCTCCGAGAGAAGCCTCTCCTTCTTCTCCGCCAAACCCTGACGAAACGATCCCGATTTCGACAACTTCGTAGCCATCCGAATAGAGATGAAGATGAGTGGTACGGTGATGAATGTTATTCCGTTTGGGTTCTTCTCACTTCACATGTGAAGGGTTTAATCTATTGGCGAAGCTGTGTTGAGTTGATACATACAAACAAAAAACGTACTCAGGTTTTGCCTTTTGTTTGTACTGCATTATTTGCATCCTCACAAAATGGTTTTTGCTGAAAAAGAAGAAAAAAAAAAAATCTTTGATCTTTGTGGTGGAGTGATTCTCTTGTGTTTCTTAAGGAACCAGGAACTGAACCAGAGGGTTCGGACATGACATCGGTGGGACAAAGAATAGAGCAGTTTTGGTTGCATGAGTTGTTGGAGGTTTAAAATTGGACACGTCACAGAACGAGCCAAATTCCAAGAACAACAATTTCTTCTTTTTGGAATCGGCTTCATTTTGTTTTTTTAGAGAAAGATAATGGATATTCATTAAGGATACCCATATTTGAACAACAATGAGTTTCTCTGGCATACAATCGGCCACATGATAAAAATAATAATATTTTATTTTTGTTGTGAGGTTTTGGAAAATTTTCAGAAAAAGTTTAAGATTTTGTTGTTTAGGTTAGATTGTGAAATTATATTAAAAGAATTGGAGTTCAATATACTTTTCCCATAAATTTAGGGAATTTTTTTTTATAAATTTCAAGTGAGTGTTTGTAATGGTTGGGGTGAGTACCAGGTGAAGAGAAAGTGTCATATTTTTATAAGTCAAGAATGTAATAAACACAAAATTCGCTCGTATAGAAATATGTGATGATATACATTACACTTACACTTCTTGTACAAACTCAATTTTTTTAATTTAATTTCACAATCTAACTTAAGCACTAAAATTTTAAATCTTTTCAAAATATTTTCGTGAGTCCCATAATAGAAATAAAATATTATTACTTTTGCCACTGATATATGTCATAGCAATTCGGTTTCCTAAAAGTAAACGAAGTGTATTTATTGGATTTTTTTAGGGAAATTATCTTAAATGTCCTTAAATATTTTAAATGTAACTTTTTTAAAGTAAAAATTTGTATCTTTTCTATATTTTAATAAAATGACATTGTATTTTTTTTATTAAATAACACCTATATTTTTATTTTATTATAATAAAATATTTAATTATAATTCATTATAATTTTAATTGTAACACATTGTTAATTTGTAACCCTGGTATATATGTTGTAAATTTGTAAAATGGGAGAAAGTCTAATTTGGAAGGTGATGAATCAAAGAAACCAGTTAGTCGAAGAAGATCTAAAAGCTCCCAATAAACAAACCAACAAAATCCACAAAAGTAATGGGAGAAGACATGATTCAACCACTCAAAAACTAAACCAAGTAAAAGAAAAACAAACAATAAATAATGATTTAGAAAAGGGAAAACATGCCTTCATGATATAGAAGGAGAATGATAAATTATAAAGGCTTTGAAGATTGATCACTTGAATCTAACAATCTAAGATATAATAACCAAAACTAAAAAATTACACTCTATAGAGAAAATACTTTCACAAAGATAAATAATTTTTTTTAACATATGATCAGATATTAATTTATAGGTTAGATTGAGAAAAGCGTAGAATAAAATTTGCTTAACTTATTTTAGTCTAAACAACAAGGTAGACTTCTAACTATGGTTTAACAAAACTAAGTATGATAATTATACTAGACGGTAAATAAAAGCCTAATCGGGAGAAACTTTTGATACGAGTTATCTTAATTACTACTAGATGAGTAACATATAGATGAAACATCACAAGTAAATTCTCTAATAATTAAGTTCTTCTTCACCTTTTAAGGTTCCTTAGCTCTTGACCCTGATGATTTTCCTTTTGTAATTTCTAGTTAAGTTTTCTGTTATGATTTTCTATTTTTCTTTACTCTCTTTCTTTTTCCATGTTTTCTAATATATATTATTTTACTAATAGAATTTTTATCTTACCTAATCCAACCGGTAAACCCATGTTTTTATAATCAATTGGGTCCCAGATTCTCGGGGGCAATTTGGATAAGTTCGAGTAAAAATAATGAAAAAACTAAAAATAATTTAAATCATAAATCTTAAACCTTTAACAATTTGGATATTAGTATTATCTAAAACTTTTATTGATGTTCATTTTTTTTTAATCAATAAAAATAAATTAATAGAAATTGAGTAAAAATGATGTTTCAATTCTTATACACTTTAAAGATACCTTATATATTTTTTAAAACATCTAAAAAAAAGAAAAATCTGTCAATACTTATTAAGCTCTCTATCCTTACAAAATCAACGTTTTACTATGATATTAATGCAAGTATTAAAACGGAAAAAAATAAATGAAGACATGAAATCATACATAAACTTCCTCGTTTAGCAACCTTCGAAAGTAATTTAGAATCAGAAACAAGTTAGCAACCTTCTAAAGTAATTTAGAAACAGTAATGCGGATTCCCATTTAGTATATCAGACTCTGCTAGATGAAGCTATTGAGACGACCAATTCCAAGCTTCAGTCCTTCAATTTCGAGTTGTCATAAGAAAGACCGTGTTTCAGTCCTTAAATTTTCAGCAGTTAAACAACCTGGTCCAAAACCCATGAGATTTTAATGGTTCTTGTTGCTCAAGAGGGTCAGCAAAGTTTGCTGTTTCACATAGTTCTTCAAATGAATCCACCAAGTTTTGAAGCCTTGCTACAAATTCAATCAGAAGAGATGAAAATGTTGTTAGAGATAGGGCACTAGCACTTTCGTAGGTTTTTAGTTCTTGACCCTCTTTCACCTCGGCATTTGATTTATGGTAATAAATGTTAGCAGGCCAAGATGTCTGTTTCCTTGACATGTTTTGAGAGGCATTGGTTGCAGGTACAGCAGAGTTATTGCCTAGAGTTAAATTTCCATCCCAAGAATGTGGAACTTCAACTGTTCTGAGATCAAGTACAGCTTCACTACGAGAGTGCTCAAGAAATTTCCGTTCTTCGTCTGTGTTTAAGAGGCCTTGTTGTTGAAGATCACTCTCCTCATCCTCTATTGGGCGGTTTCCAATTTCCCAGCCCTCTGAATTCACAAGAAGGTAAGATTTTTTATCAATCTTCTGTTGCAATTCCTCTGCTGCCTCGTGCACTTCATACAGCAAGTCTTCCCGGTCTAGTTTCTCCATCTTTTTAACTTTGTTTCCAAGTTCACGCAACACTTTTGCCCCTTCAGAACCTACCCTTTGAAGCTCACTGCGGAAAACTTGTCTCTTCTCAGCTGGGGCCTATGTATCACAAAATGAAGTTTAGACGCGCGTATAAGTCAGAAAAATGAAGACAACAGACAAATTTTTAAATGAAATTAAAAAGTGCTGTCTAGTTAACATACAAAGTTGATCCACTTGGAGTGCCACCATGGAGTCCATATGCTGTTAGTGTGGGAGTTTGAGCACGCGCAGCTCAAGAAACAAAGGTTTATGGCAGACACAGACTTCTAAATCAGAGGACTCTAACTGACAGCATCTCTAGTTTAGCATAGTAAGTAACAAAAGCAAGGGATAATAAATTGATCGGTGGAATATTATTAAGCAAACAAAATTTTGGTGGGTTGCAGAAATTTTCATTGCATAATTTCTAGCGTTTGATAAGTGTATAAAACAATACATGTCTCCAAGGTTATATATATCATCATCGTTCAATAAACCCTGAAGTTTAGAGATCTTAAATTTTCTAACACATGTTATATCTAGCAATATCCTTTATTTGTAAAAGAAAAGGGAATTCAGATAACTATTGAACACTCATCTTAATGAAGAACAAAAGTTCAAGAGGTTTTGTAAAACTATTGTCAAAAAGTTCACAGACAAGAACCTGTATTTCAGAAAGTATGCATCCATGCATAGCCATGACCATGAATGCGCAATGCCTTAGAGCCCCGCTTAATTTCACATAATTCTTCCATGGATATTTGTGCATTTTGTAATGACCATGTGGCGGTTCCCAGACAGCAAAACCTATCTTCAATCACCAGCACAAGAGAACGAGTCAAAATGATGTCAAACATATTCATGAACCAGAGAAAACTGAAGTGTACCGTACCAGTGCATCTTCTTTACTTGTCGATTCAACAACCGATCTGTACCCATTGTAAATTGGATCATCAGCAGCTTGGTAAGTAAGAATTTTGGATGACACCTTCTTATATTCAACACAATGTAGGTAGTTATTGACAACACCTGGTGAAGAGAAGTTCACCAGTGTTATATTATTGTGATAAATAGAAAAATGTTAAAACTACAAATTGAAATGTACTAGCTTATAAAGTTGTTTATCTTTACTGGTGCATGATTGTCAATATCATCGTATAAATATGAGACTAAGATTTTATCTATTATAAATTATTGTTCTTTATTTCATTACATTATTTAGCGGTTCATTAAATAGTTAATTTTAAAGTAAAATATTCCTATATGTTCCTACCACCGAAGAAATAAATAATATAAACAAAAAATGAACAAAATGAATTGAATTTGGTGCATACGTAAATTTCTCACAGTGGATGGGTACAGGTTTATAACTTGCATGGTCAAGAAAAAAATTCAAATTTTCAAGAAATAATTATTGGCAATGGAAGATGACAGTCAAGAACAAGATAAGTCAATAGTTTAAAATACTTTTAAGCAGAGGATAAAGTGGAAAAAGTTAGGATCAGATAAAGATATCATCAAATTAATTTTCTACTATAGTAGATTGATGGTTACTATTTTATAAAAGCACATTCTACTCGACAATACCAGTGTCACTCCCTCTTCTTTTTTCTGCACGTCCCCCAATATTTACAATGGGTTACTTTTGTTTGCTTTTAGTTCCACAATGGAAGAAAATCCAAGTTTTTATTGTGGTAAATTTGAACATAAAGTAGATTCTTTTATTCTGATATGCATTTTAAGAACACTGTTTTTAACTGTCACATATACAACCTAGGAAACATGTTTGAGAAGCAACAAACCAAATGGTATTATTAACTGGAAATGAAATGTGATGATGAAGATGACATTGTACAATACCTTCCAAAGATGTTGCAACATCCATGAAATTTTTTACGACAAGATTATGCAGATCCTCTCCAGCCCAGATAGGGTATATACAGATATTCACTCCCAAAGAAACAGCAGCACCGAGTGCAATGAGGACAAGTCTATTTATAGCAGTATCAACAAATTCCCCTGTTTGATACCCGGATACAGTAATGAAACAGTACGTGATCAAGAATACGCGGAACCCGTATTCATAAGGCTTGAAAGAAGGGTATAGTTTTGTATAGGTGGCAGAAAATCCTAGCATATCAATCACACAGCTAGTCAGAAGACCAATTCACAAGCACAAGGCACTCATGTGGATCATAAAACAAAAGTTTTTTCCCAAACAAAAAATGAAATGAAAGTGAGTGTGAAACCAGACCTACAATGAAGATGCATATAATCATTATAAGCTGCTCCCATTTTCCAGCCAATGTTGATAACTCTGCCATCCCCAGAGAAAGTGCTCCAGCCAACAATGTCCCCAATCCACCATTTAAGCTCTTGCTCAGAGTTGCCCCTGCAATAGTGCACTTTATATGTTTGATCACAACTTAATCAACATTGAACTGATAGGAAGATTACACAGCCACCCTTGACCCAATGGAAAACATGAAAAGGATTTGAAGCTTAGAAAAAGATCAACATCACCTACAGTTTCTCAACCATGAAAATCCAAAATATAATTAAAATTGCATTCTAGTTAGGTATAATACGAATACCTATGCTGAATTCGAAGACTACAACAACAGTAAGAATGGCCCAGACACAGTAAAGGCTCATATCCTTGAAGGGTTCTCTGAGGAAAATCAAAAGCGAAAGAAGGGCCAAAGCAAGACCCGTTTTTGCAGAAAAGATAATCTTTCTTGGATCAGAGCGACCCATTTCCCATGCTTTCCCAGTTACACGCTTAACCGTGTTCCACCACTTCACCATCGTCGATTGCTCTCCCTCTTGCATCATCATGCCAATCCCTATCTGAGAAATATCACCACTACTCTTCCCGGAGAGAAGCCTCTCCTTCTTCTCCGCCAAACCGTAACGGAACGACCCCGATTTCACCAATTTCGGAGCCATCTTTTCTGCCCAGAGAAAGTGGGAACTACGACGATTGATACAAATTCTATTCTGTTTCAAGAACTTTACGTTGACATGCTTTTTCGTAGATAGAAAATGGTGTACTACTGCATAAATCTCACCCCCACAAAAACCTTTTCCTACAAATTATTATATTATCTTGCTTGTTATTTTTGGAACTGCACTAACTTTATTGTGAAATTCAATTACTCCACTTTTAAGGGAATATTAGTAGTATTTGGGAAGAGAAGCTAATAGAATGCATGACATCATTGTGACAAAGAAGGGACTAGAATCTCATGTTTCAAATAATCTCAGTTTAAAATTCAACATGATAAGGTTCAATTCCCCTCAAGCACAACAATTCCAATTTATACGGAATGCGTGTTTTTCTTTTCCCCAGAAGAGGATAACAACCGCTATTGGATATCTATTTACAGTTTTATTATAAAATAATTTAAATAAAAAAAGCTATGTAAACAGTTTTGCATTATTATTCAATTGCAATTCATTATTATACCTATATATAAATATTATAACTGTTTTTTATTACAAATTTATTTTTATTTATTATTTTATTTTGAATATTTTAATCATTTTCTATTTTTAAATATTTACTAAATAATTAATTATTCTTATAATTAATTGAAAATATTTTTTATTTTATTTTCAATACTAATATAGTCATTTCTTAAAAAACAGTTATTAATTTTATATTTTAAATATAAAGTAATTTGTGTGGAACGTTTATTAAACGTTGAACAATTTTTACTATGTGAAGCATTTTTTTTTTCATATCTTCCCCTTTCTTAGAAAATTATAGTTTTTATCTTTTTATCATAGTTTTTATCTTTTTGTCATTTGATTTAGTTGTTATTCCTTCTTATTATTTAATTTTTTATTTTTTTTATAACAAGATATGAATATAATAATAATTTTATAATAATAATAAAAATAAAAAATATGAAGAATGTGAGTGTTTCCACTAAGATAAGTTGACTAAATTTTATAATATTATTAAAAAATATATTAATATACTTTTATAATTATCAAACTTAGTTAATCTTAATTTTCATCACATATAATTACATTTTTTAACTTCAATTATTCTGTAATGTATAAGGGTTTAATTAGTTAAGTTCAAGTAAAATATTGAATCCATAGTTATCGCGAGTATTTTTTTAATGATTTTTCAAAATATGATGTTCTTGGATTTTTTTTTAACAATGTTTATAAATATCTCAAACGGTAAGAGTTTTGTAAAATATTTTTTTATAAACACAATCTTAAAAAATATTTCTAAAAACATTTTACTTTTAACTTAATCGATTATGTCAATTATTTATTTATTTTTTGTTATTTTAAAAAACACACATATCAAGAATCTCATCAATCAATTTTTCTCGTTGATTATCTATGCATGGGAAAAAAATATAAACGATAATTGATTTGTAACTTTTTAAAACTTGTTGAGTGTGTAATGTATCTTTTATACTAATCTTCAAATGGTTGAAATGGATTTATATAAACCTTATTATAAATATTTCAAGAAGTTCATAAAATTTGTAGAAAATATTTTCATTTTACATATATGATAAGGAACTGTTATCTTATCTTAAAAACAATATATAACTTTAAGATGATGAATATTCAGACTATATTTTTTTTTCTTAGATCGATTATCATCAAATATCATTATTTGAACAAAGTAGTTACGTTCGTGCATAATTTTTTCTAAAATTCTTCTAAATTGAATTGCTACCTATCTCAATTGAACATAATCAAAACAATTAACTTCAATTCATGACTACTAATGGCATATCAAAACATTAGAGATAGACAATCTAAGAAACCAACTCCAAGTAAGTGCTGTCACCTCCACTTTGAACATGTGTGTCGTTTCTCATCACTACCTAACTTTTCAAATTGTTATGCTATAAGAGTAATTATGGAAGTTTTTCTTACATAAAATGCATCTAAATTTAAAGCTGGCAATGTGGGTTGGTCCATCATCCTGTATTTGGTCCGAAAAAATGGGTTGGATTGGTCCGTCCGCATGAAATTTGGGGTTGATTATTTTAACCCATTCCACATAAGAATTGGTCTGCAGGCTTACGTGTCAGCCCACATAAAAAATACTTATTTAAAAATATTTTTTTAAATAAAATTTTTTAATTTTTTTTATTTAAATGCATTAGGTAAATAGTTTCATAATATTATTTTCATAAAACATGCGTAGTAAGATGTTATTAAAAATTTTGAAATGTAAAATATGAGGCTACATGAAAAAAAAAATATGAGGGTGTAGAAAAAAATTATACATTTTAAAGTTATGCAGGTTATGCGGGTCAACCCGTTCCGCACTTGGCTCGCACGGGCTGCAGATTATGCAAGCCGGGCCAGTGGGTTGAAATATGTAATCCGTCCCTCACTTTTTTTAGCGGGCTGACCCGCACTATCCACCCCACTTTGTTACCCCTATCTAAATATAGGTAATTGCTTCCTGCACCATATCACTGCACCCGATTTCAGCAAAAAAGACGAAACTGTTCTTAAAAAAAATTTCCAAAATATGTGTTCTGGATTTTTTCTTCCGGAATGAAATTTTATATTACGGACTTTTTTATCCAGAATGGGTTTTTTACTTTTGTTTCCAGATTTTCATTTCCGAAATACAATAATCTCTTTTCTGGATTTTTTTTTCTGGAATGTATTATTTTCAATTCCGAATTTTTTTTGTCCGAAATAGAATTTTAATTTTTGTTTCTGGATTTTTATTTCGAAAAGTCAGTAATCACTTCCGGATTTATTTGTTCATAATATATTATTTTCAATTCTGAATTTTTATTTCCAAAATAAAGGGTATTTTTGGAAATTAAAAAAATATGTTAGATGCAGGTTAAAAATATTGGGTGTAAGAAGCATTTGCCCTAAATATATTCTAGCAGATGCATTGGACCACTTGTATTAATAAGAGATTGGTGATAGACTAGAGAGTTTGTTAAAAATGTTTGGAAAGACTTTTAGATATTACAAAACCAGCTTAAGATGAATCTCATAATGAAAGATGGGAGATTATTTTGTCTTATTTTTTAATAAAAAAATAACAATGTGAAATTCTTGTTAACCGATTCCGGATATCCTTGAGACTCACCTAGGTTGGCCTCACTTAGGTTGGCCTTCAAGTGTTCGAGTCAATTTTGGACTTAATTTTTTATTATCAACTCTAAGTTGATCTTGTGAGTACTTTAATCAATTTGTGACTACTTTTATTATCATGATTGTTGGGTCATATTGTGACTAAATCAGAACCTGTCTTATTTTGGTGGGTCATTTGTTGATGCACCGTTTGTTGTAATTCGATATTGATTTTCTATAACTCTTCTAAATTTGTAGCAAGATGAAAATCTTTCTTATCCGATAAATTTGTGTGTATATATAGATGCTTACATATCTCTTCTAATTTAAGGTACTTATGTTTAGAAAAGATTTTGAAGAAGTTTGGAAAAATAAAAAATGAAATTTTATAACAGAATAATGGTGCGAGAAGTTAAAGTAGCCTTGAGATTTACTTAGGTCGGTCTTGAAATGATTAAATCAGTTTTAAATTTAATTTTATATTATTAATTCCATGTGGATCTAATCTTCTTTATTTTGTACTTTGTAAATTGATTAACAATTCCTGACAATTATGAAGGTGGTGTTTTCAGTAAAAGAAAAACCAGATAGTACTGAAAGGCAGTCAGATAATTTAAATTAATGTGTGGCCACCCCAACATTTAAGGCCCAACACTTGTGGCAGCAACAGACAAGGTATAATGTTAAGGACACCTATTATCAGACTTTCTTCTATCATATTACAATGTTCATTATTCACATTTCAAACATTATCACACTTCTCATTCATCTTTATATATCTTTATCTGATATACTGAATTATTAATTATATTATATTTAAGAACATAATTATATCTTTATATTTTATATTAGTTGTTATACGTGTAAAGTGTTATGGGTTTTGGTCCAATTCTCTGTATTTTTGTATTTTTTTTTTTAATAATATTTTTTTCATGTGATGGTAAATGATTGTTGTTACTTGAGGTGTCAGCCTAGCTGAGATCTTAAGTGGCATAATGATACCTAACATGAAAATTTTTATTTTGAAAAAAAAGTGTTATGAATCAAATTTTAATCTCTTAACTTACTGCTATAATTTTATCCTAATTGAGTAATTAAAATTAATTGATTGAGATATTTTAATTTATATTATAATATTACATTAAATAGATAAAAAAAATATCTATAAACAGTCAAGTATCGGGTCATGTCTATAACCTTATAATATATTTCTATTTTTTTATTTACACCAAAAGAAATGTCCGTATATTTTTTTTTCCACCTTTTTGTGACAGTACTTCACAATCTCTAAAGAAATGTATTTGTACAAGTAACAAAAAGAAGCACACTCTTGTTCTTTAACATTTCTACAAAGTCAGATATCTCATGATCATTCTTGTTCCTGTTTGCCACATTCAGCTTTTGTTAAAGGGAAAATGTAACTTTTATCAAAGATCTCAATATTTTGTTTTTTTTTTTGTTTATCTTTTTATTTACTTACGATAAAGATGTTGGGTGGATGTTGATACTGAGTGCATATTTATCTTTTTGCTTTTGTTAAAGGAAAAATGTAACTTTGAGAACAAAAAAAGGTTTATGGTGAGATGGGTAAGGTGGGGTTTTTTTAGAAGAATTCTCCTTTTATTTTAAGAATAAGATTCTGTGAGTAATGCCCACGTACAAACAGAATACTTTCTTTCTCTACGGCCTTTCATCGTCCATTGCTACTAATTTCTTCGTTTTTAAGCAAATATTTTTATAGGAATCAAATGCATTGGTAAATTGTTGTCTTGGTTAAACATGTTAATTTCATTTGATTTAATTGCATTATTGCACTTTTCTTAAACAAAATACATTATGTCAAAAAAAAAATCACCTTCATATTTTATTAATTATAACAATACCCTTCTAGATATGTTGAATGGTGTGGTGTATTCTTTGATGGTGAACCTTGTTGGTGTTTGAAGTAAATTTTGTAATGTTTTTACTAGTATTTGTTGTGTTTTCGTTCACTTTTTCTTATTCTTTTGAAAGTTACATAAATCAAAAGAAAAAAGAGTCAATGAGATAAAAAAATAGAATATAAATCTCAAAAAATATCTTCAAACCTATTTAAATAGAGGTATGCTAATAAAGAAATGCATTTGAGGTTATTTAAATATATGAGATTAAGTTTCATTTAAGATTATTTAAATTTTTTAAAAAATGATTTTTTACAATTAATATAAAAAATAAGTAGAATGAATGGAGGGGAGTGGGAATTTTCCAAAATTATTTTACTTACCAAAAGAAATGGTCAAATTGGAGTAAGCCTACTTAGGTAATAACTTTAAAAACAAAATGAAATGACTAAATTTATAAATTAAAAATATTTTATGCATAACTTAAAAATAGAGAAAAATTCTGTGGAAAATATTTTACATATTAGTTTCGTATAAATTAATTTAATTATAATTTTTTTCTTCCTTATAAGTCATCAGAAAAAAAATATATTTCCGTAGTATATGAAAGTATTTTATCTCCTCTCGATATTCCCATTATGTAAAAGAGAAAAGAATTCTTTACGAGAAAAAGGTGAAACAAATGTGAGTTGAAATGGCATCATTTTTTTCCTACTGGGGTGAGAATAAATCTTTTTGCATGAAAATTTTGGATGATAAAATTATGTAAAATTTGTGTCTATTTTTTGCATTAAATCAATGAATCAAAAAAAATTGTACATACATTCTTACTTAAGATAAAAAAAAAAAATTAAGATAAAAAATATATTTTTAAAGTGAAATTAAATATAAAAATTAAAATAAGTAAACTTTACGAATTTTTTAAATTTTATTATTCTTTTTTATTATTTCACTTACTTCTATATTTTTTCTTTAATATCAACGATATTGTAATGTTAATTATAAAGAATATGTTGTAAGTTTGTTGATTTTTATATAATTATATTAATAATCATTTTTTGTTGATTGAAATACTATAGTGTTTTTTTATAACAAATGACATAATCTAAAAAACTTTAAAAAAAAGTATAAATGAATTGGTAAATAAGTAAAGATTTTTTTAGTGTAAAAATGTTATCATAAACTCTTTTTTAAAAGAGGTTTACAAATTGTCAAACTGAAAATGGAATGTTGCACCTTCGTTGATTTTAATTAAGACAGAAACTTAACGTATATACACAATTTTTAAAAAAAAAATCCAATTCTTATCAGGTATATTTTAAAATAGTTAATCTTTATCGGTAATTAATATTTATAGACAAAATCTAACTATTTATCTACAATATTGAACCTTAAAACTTCATTTAAAGAAATCGAGTTAAATATTACTCGCATCATTATTCATCTTTTTTATAAATAAAATACTTTTCTCACACTTTTATTACATTATATTCTGAAAAAAAAAAATCATATAAACTTACTAATTCGTTCGTAACACGCTAAGAATTATAAAATTTTAAACTAAAGAAATTAGGTTAAAGCTATTTAAAATTCAATAGCAATTCACTTGATAAAAAATTTAAAATATCACCTACCAATCATACATACTACAATTACAATTAAATAATTGTTAATAAGATATAATAATCTTCAACCACATTCCAATATAAAATAGTATAATTTATTATTATACTTAATAACCATGAATTTTATTAAAACATAACCTAACTCGGTAGACTAGAATAGAAATTGGTTAAAAATACATCATCATTTTCCTATGCCAAGATAGTTTATGTACATGCCAACATAAAGAACAAATATCATGCATATAATACACAATACCAATTCCACAAATATATATATATATATATATATATATATATATATATATATATATA
>Ga0123342_1002127_pt1 | contig 33233 bp, 8 predicted proteins | sample Turbeawhitnodule_FD_89960 | JGI IMG/M metagenome (GOLD analysis project Ga0123342, IMG submission 89960) | Root nodule microbial communities of legume samples collected from Mexico - Turtle bean Mexico white nodule | ecosystem: Host-associated > Plants > Roots > Nodule | place: Mexico: Nepantla... | reverse complement strand
CAAACACTCGCTAGGATAGGCTCGAAATGGCTCTGATACCATATTACAAAGTGGACTTTAAGCCTAACTCAACCCCATAAAACCGGCTCATAGGGTTGAGGTTTGCACCCACTTATATACAATTAAAGGCTCTAATCTCTAGTCGATGTGAGATCTCCAATAACATTGACGTGGCTAAAGCCTTTCTCTTCATTATAACAAATCTTCTAGCTCTTTTTGGATTGTGATAGAGAGGTCATATAAACAAATATTTGGAAGAGAGAGTGTGGTGAATGCAATGAGAGAATATGCTTACACAAGAAAATTAATTCAAACAAGAATGACTTGTAAACCGAGTTCAGGGTTAAACAATATTTATAGGAAAAAAATAAGAATGTTTTAGGCATTTAAGACTTCAAATCATATTGAATGTAGGGAATATAGATATTTTTAGTCAGTTATAATGACTCCAAATGGTAACATGAATTGATTAACAACTCATGGTAATTGATTAAACATATTCATAATTTTTTCAAACAAATAGAAATAGACAAAAATAATCGATTATTATTTTAATACTGTAATTGATTAAAACAAAGAAAACAAAGAACATACATTCACACAAATAATTAATTAAACTTAAGGATAATCGATTAAAACAATAACCACTTGAACAAAATAATATGATATGATTGATTAGAGCATACTATAATTGATTAAGCTTTAGCAACAGATAAAGTTCATTCAGAAAATAATAGATTAAACTCTAAAATAACATAACAATCAATTTGCTTAACAATTCTTTTTGAAATCTTTAATCACCTATATCTTTTTGTAAGAGCTTTTGATTTCAATTTTCCATCTTGCTCATTTTATTGCAAAATAGATAGATAATTTTTTGGGGTCATTTTATGTTAATAACACTTATATTGCTTTTCAACAACTAAGAGTACTCTCCATTTGGAACACTATTATTTTTTAAATAACAATAGTTTGATATATAACTCTTCTTTAAACAATAAAACAAGACATAAAAGGTGTATTTGATGACTTTTTAAAATGAAAGTAGTTTTTAAAATATTTTTGTTTCCTTGAAAAAGAATATCCAATTTCAACTCTATGGATTACACACTTTTGGGAATTAAGAAAGGTGTCCAAGTTAGATTTTTCCATTGCAAACTTTGCAAGAGTTTTCTCAAGATATTCAACTTTCTTTTTAAAGTTTTTGCAATGTTTAAAATTATGAATTTCAACTTGCAAGATTGAATTGAAATAATAAAAGTAAATGATTTCTAGATTTTAAAAATAAGAATTTAGAATCTCATTCTCCTCTTTTAATTGTTTCAATTTGTCTTCTAATTCGTTATAATCCATTTTAAGCTTTTTGTTTAAACAAACAAGTTTATTTGTTTTTTCATGAAATTCTTCAAAAACATCAAGACATTCATTGTATTTAACTTGAATAGAGTTAGAAGTATTTGACTTGTTTTTTTAGAGTCAACATCAGCCATGAAAAATGTTTTGATATCTTTATTGTTGTTGTTGCTTTCTTTAATACTTTCTTGAGCTTTCTCCAGGGTTTCTCACAATTCTTGTGCATTCTTGCACTTTGAAACTTTGAATAACTTCTCCATGTTGAGTGCATAATCAATTATGTGTTTTGCTCTAGCATTGTACTGCATTTTCTTGTTTTCTTCTTCATTCCAAAAGTTGAAATCTTTCTCAACCTGCATATTGGTAATGGTATGCATGAGAATATATATTCCATTTATCAAAATATACCATATTCCTCAATGAACTGATTCCAATAATATTTTCTTTCTTATTTTTTCAAAATGGATAATTTTTGCCACAAAATATTGGAGGTGTGCTTGTAGCAACACCTTCCATAAATGTTTGATTTTGCAAAGTCATACCAGAAAATATGATCTTTGTCTTGAGTATATTTTAAAAACTAGTTATGAGGTCAATTGTTAGTAAATAAGGAGTGACTTGATTAAACCATCAAGAGGAGGGTGAATTGATTTTAATTTTTTTTATTTTAAATCTCCTTTCTTAAGACTTCTTTAAGATATACAACTGAATGTAATTATTATTGTAAGCAAAATTGATACAAAAATTGGTTGTATCATAAAATATTTTTATTCTTTAAGTTTCTTTTAAAAAAGTTTCAATTAGAAAACCATAATGCAATTAGTGTGAGAATCCAATTGATACAATAATTAGAAAGAAATACAAAGAGAGAGATAAATCACGATAAAGATCACACAACAAGTTTATACTGGTTCAGATCCATCCAATCATATATCTAGTCTTAAGTTTTTTACCTTTGAAAAATTGACTCCACTATCAATCAAGTGTTTGTACAAAGCAACATAACAAACACCAAGAGGATATCAACCTCAATCAACTCTAGATATCAAAGAGGATATATGCCCTATCCACCCTTGAATCACATCAAGAGGATCTTAGCCTTATCCACTCCTTAATCACCTAAGAAGATATTTGCCTTATCAATTTTTGCAACAACAATGAACAACAAATACCAAAAACACTCCAGCAAAGACAGTCTAAAATATAATACTGGAATCACTCCAACAAGAACAAATTGAAAAGATATTACCAAATCACAACAGAATCACGCAAAGGAGCAACATCACAATCTTTATCAAGTCTTTGTTTTTTTTTCTTTAAATCTTGATGCTCAAAATGAGCATATGAAAACAATTTATCACTTTAAATACTATTTTTGATTTGTGATTTGTCGTTAGAAAGAATGAGCGAAAGATTCTATTTATAATGATTAAAAGACACTAATTTAAAAAGCGGAGACTTACACTTTTAATCTAATATCTAAAGTATTAATTAATTATTTGTTTGAAAACAATTATAACAACACATAATTGATTATTCTATTTTGAACATCTTCGAGAACAATTTAATTGATTCAACAAGAATACATTCAATTATAAGTTTTATAAAACCTTTTTAAAAACATTTTGACTCATTTTTAGATTTAACCGTATGTTTCCCTTCTAAACATCTTGTGTGAAAGATTGAAACAACTATTGAAAAAAAAACTAAATATTTTAAATATATCTTTATTTTTAAATTTTATCATAATCAAAGCATTTCACTTTGGATGTTGAGCATTTTCAAATCATTAAGTGTAACATTAATTTCACATCTCTTATTTGATCAATACTCTGATATACAAATGTTATTAGAAAGAGAAAGATAGGAGTTTGATTGAATTTAAATAAGTACAAATATGATGAAATTGACGTGGTCGTATTTAAGGATATTAAAGATAGTGTACTTAAGATTGTTTAGCATATAGGTGAAAAGACTTGTCTTTAATGGGTTGGTCTTTGTTTGTTTCTTGCATTTGAGTCTATCAATTTATTTATTTTATTCAAACTTCATATACTATTTTAAATACCCGTCATCTTTGAACTCATGAACCTTACCATGAATTATGTTATCACATTATTTCTTATAATTTCTCTCTTGGGATTTTTTCAGTTATATAGAATAATATCATGCATAAAAAAATTGTAACAATAATAAATACTAAACAAAACATATCCTAAGGAAAATGGGGTTAATTTAATACTTTAATCACAAAATTGTTCATTGAAAATGAGATTAACTTATTTTTTTAAAAAAATCTACAATTTATTTAAGGAATGTATGGTTAAGGGTGTGTATTAATTTAGAAATAAAAATGATACACTTATACTATTCGTTTTTTTTTTTTCAATTATAGAACAATATAACAAAATAAAACTAATTTTGTCTTTTAATAAATCAATGAAAGGTAAGGTCAACGGTGGAACTAATAAAAATAAAATTAATGCTAACGGTTTTGAAGAGCACTTCAACCCTCTGCTACTTTTTTTTATATTGATATTTAACATTTTAATTAAAATATATTAATAGTGTAAACATTTATTGAAAATTATATACTTATATAATAATTACTTGAAGTATAACGTAATAAATAATTAATCATGTAGAAAACTTATAAACACTAAACTATTAAGATCCTAAAAAATATATAACATTTAATATGTTTGTATCCACTAAAAAACGACATTGTATATGAAGTTACAAATTTTACATTTAGAGTAAAGAAGAGAAATAAGTTTTGATTTGATCTTTTATAATGTTTTTTTCTATTTTGATTACTAGAAAATTAAGAATTGTTATTTTTTTATCTAAGTATTATATATGATATTAATTAACTATTTATATGTTAAAAAAAGTGACATAATATAATGTAAATTAGAAAAAAATTAAGTCAATATAATAACTATTATTAAAAGTAAAAACTAAAGATAATAATTTAAAATTTTGAATAGAAAAAAATGATAAAAACTAAAATCAAAATTCATATATTATATAAAGACTAAAAATAATTTAGATTTTATAAGAATAATTTTTTTAAAAAAAATATAAAATTCAATTAGTTAATTTTACACCATTAAAAACGTAGTTAAACCATTAAAAAAAATAACTGTCATAATTTTGTAGGCTATGTTTTTAATTGTCATAATTTTGATGGTCATAAACTTACTTCATCTACATTTATAAAATAAAATTGTGTATGAATTGTGATAGATGATGATATTACAATAATGTATTTAGGGGATGTTAAAAAGACGTTTTCAAAGTCAATCGTTGTATTTTTTTTAATTAAAATATTTATATTTACATTTTAAAAAAAATTGAATTTTTTTATGTTATTTTCTATATTAGTCTCAAAATATATTAGAAAAATTTATTTTAATATATCAAAATCAATTTATATTGTAGACATAAATAATAACAAAAATATCAAAGAATCTAGACTTCTAATTTTTTTTTCATATTTCTTATTTACAAAAAAATTTTAATCAATGAAAAAATTATGTAGAGATACTATTTTTTTTTAAAGCATATAAAGTGTTACACTAAATTAATTAATTAAGTAGTTGAAGGGTGAAATGAAGATAAGAGAGAAGAAAGTAAAATGTAATTTGTAGGCGGCAGGTTGGGTTGAGAATGAGGGTTTGGTGAAAGGGTTGTGTGTAGTGGTAGGTGAGGGATGTGCTTTCTTATTCTTTTGATCATCATTAATTAATTAAATAATTTTATATTATTTGTAGTTGATAATCACTGTAGCTTAAGCAAATCTCCACTGCACCTCCTCCTTAATTACTACTATTTTATACTATATTTTCACTTGTTGTGATTTTTTTTAAAATAATTTAGTTTTAAGAGATATAATCATTGTGTTATGATTCAAGGAGTTTAGATTTGTAACAAATTCTCCTATTGATTCTCCTCCCTTCATATTTATAGCTAAAATCTCTCTCTTTAAGTAGAGTATCTATAAATAATTTTCATGGATTTCAACTCGCGTTAAAGAAATTTTGTCAAAAAATATAGGTTAGTTCATATTAATTGTTCATAAAGATTGTTATGCAATTGACTTAATGATATCACGACATTCAACAGAAATTAAATTTATCGGACAATTTATATTAATAATATTTGAGTCACCTGTATTATTATCATAAGGTTGAGTATAGTTAAAACGGCACATATATTGGATTTTTTGACTTACGAGAAATATCTGAGTCACTCTTATGGTCAGAAACCTCGACATGAGGTTAAACAAGGGTGGAAGGACACTTATAACATTCAAACACTCTTTTTAAATGGCATGTCCGTGTCCGATACATATATCGGATAGCGACACTCGTACTACACTTGTACGACACTAGTAAGAAACATATCAGTGAATTATCCAATTAAAAAAAATATTTTTTGGATTTTTGACAATTTTAACACCATTTTAATAAGAATAAATACATTAATTTTCTAAAAACTCAAACTTATTGTATAAATTTTAGTATGATTATAAAAATAAGGAACAAATCCTTTTGAACTAGCCATGAAAAATATTTTTATGCTCCGACAAAAAAAATGAAACATACTTGTGCACATAAATTTTTATTGTCAATATATATAATTTATAATTATATAATATATAGATTTATATCCCCGTATCATACATTTTAGAGATTATACGTATATCTGTGTCCGTATCGTATCAGTTTCTGTATTAGTGTTTGTTCTACATAGGAGGACACACATTGAGTTTCGAGTTTTTTAAGAAAAAATATTATTTTTTAAGCATTTATATTCATTTTAAATTAAAATAATAAAACTTAAAATCTCACAATATCATGGTTTAAAGTTGAGGCAATTTCTCCCGGCACCATATCCATATCAATTTAAATGTGCACCCAATCTGCTATTGAAAATTACTAAAATGTCCTTCTTAAATGACAAAAATAATCTTACATAAAAGGTAGGTATGTAAATAAAAATTACTTCTGGAACCTTTTATCTAAAAATATTCTGGATTTTAATTTCCAGAAAATATTTTTGAATTTCAATTTTTTTTATCCAAAATTCATTTTTAATTTTGTGTTTCAGATTTTGTCCGGAATGTATTTTTTTATTTTTAAATTATATTTACTATTCTCCGAAATAAAAGTAATTTTGGAAATTTGAAAAAATAATTTGGTGCAAATTAGAATTTATATGGTGTAAAAAGAAATTGCCTAAATTTGATCTTCACACTGCAAGAAGGACCAAATTCAAAATTCCAAATCATCAACACTTGCAAATAAAATAATCAGAAGGATTAAAATATAATTTAGAAAAACAAGGCATTCCGTCTAAGGGTGCGTTTGTTTTCAGGGGAGAAAGGCGGAGAAAGACTGTTTGCAGTGAAAACTGAAGAAGTTTCTATCATCTCAAACCCAGTCCCTCCTTTCCTTTCCGCATCCTGTAATTTGAAAGAAGTTTCTATCATCTGGGCTGGGGAACTCACTTGTGGGTGATGAACCATTGCTGAAAATCATGCTTCTAGGTTCGTTTCAGTGTTCCATTTCCTTTTTTTCTGTTTGTGTTTTTGAACGAATAATGATTTAAAGTGTCGATCTTAATGTGTTTATAAAGCTTCAACGAAACGGGCGTTCCGTGAAAATCCGAAAAAGCCCTAAAATGTTCCAGAAGCGTTTTCGTCTCCACCTTCTCCCTCTGTCGGATAAGTACTATCAGTTTCCGCTTCTACGTAACGCGGTTACGCTGTCCGACGGAGTTGAACAACCCTCAGACGCCACCATAGCCAAACTAGTCCTCGAATCAGACCCACTCACTCTCTCCGAGGCCCTATGCAGGCCCACGATCCAATGGGCCCCCGAGCTCGTGAACAGGGTCTTGAAGCGCCTCTGGAACCACGGGCCCAAGGCCCTTCAATTCTTCAAACACCTGGACCGCCACCCTTCCTACATCCACTGCTCCTCGTCGTTCGACCATGCCGTCGACATCGCGGCCCGTATGCACGACTACAACGCGGCATGGGCCTTAGTGGGTCGTATGCGATCCCTCCGCCGCGGGCCAACTCACCGAACGTTCGCCATCCTCGGCGAGCGCTACGCCGCGAACGGAAAACCACACCGCACCGTCAGAACCTTCCTCTCCATGCACGAGCACGGTTGCCGTCAGGACCTGAACTCATTCAACACCGTCCTAGACGTGCTCTGCAAATCGAAGCGCGTGGAAATGGCGCACACCTTGCTCAAGACGTTCAGATCAAGATTCAGACTCGATAGCGTGAGCTACAACATTATCGCAAACGGTTATTGCTTAATCAAACGCACTCCGATGGCATTACAGGTTCTGAAGGAAATGGTGCAGCGAGGGATAAACCCTACGATGATCACGTACAACACATTGCTGAAAGGGTATTTTCGGAGTAGTCAGATTAAGGAGGCTTGGGAGTTTTACTTGGAGATGAAGAAGAGGAAGTGCGAGATTGATGTTGTGACTTACACGACTGTGATTCACGGGTTTGGGGTAGCGGGTGAGGTTAAGAAATCTCGTAGGGTTTTTGATGAGATGGTGAAGGAGGGTGTGGCTCCTAGTGTCGCCACGTGTAATGCGTTGATTCAGGTTTTGTGTAAGAAGGATAGCGTGGAGAGTGCGGTGGTGGTTTTTGAGGAGATGGTGAGGAAGGGGTTGTGTGTGCCGAATTTAGTTACTTACAACGTTGTAATCAGAGGTTTTTGTCATGTTGGTGACATGGAGAGGGCGTTAGGGTTTATGGGGAGAATGGGGGAACATGGTTTGAGAGCTTCTGTTCAGACTTATAATGTTGTGATTAGGTACTTTTGTGATGCTGGGGAGATTGAGAAGGGTTTGGAGATGTTTGGGAAGATGAAGGATGAGCCTTGCTTGCCCAATTTGGATACTTACAATGTTCTTATTAGTGCCATGTTTTTGAGGAAGAAATCGGAGGATTTGGTGGTGGCTGGGAAATTGTTGATGGAGATGGTTGATAGAGGGTTCTTACCGCGGAAGTTTACTTTCAATAGGGTGTTGAATGGACTTGCTATTACTGGGAATCAGGATTTTGCCAAGGAGATTCTGAGAAAGCAGGGCAGGTGTGGCCGAGTTGTTCGGCGTTTGAAATTGTGAGATGTTTAATTGTTGGATTTGGTGAGTTGTTTCCTTTTCTGGCGTTCTTGTAAACTTTTGGATGAGTTTTCAATTGTTTTTTAGTTTTTGAGGTCATATTGGTCTGTGCTCATTTGTCTCATCTGTTGTACTGATGTAGGTATTTGAAGGAACATAATCCACATGGTTTTTAACAGTTGAAAGTGCATGGTGCATTCAATTGGAGAGCATGTTCCGCATCCTGTAATTTGGACGAAGTTTCTATCATCTGGGTTGGGGAACTCACTTGTGGGTGATGAACCATTGCTGAAAATCATGCTTCCAGGTTCGTTTCAGTGTTCCATTTTGATTTCCTTGTGTTTTTGAACGAATAATGATTTCAAGTGTCGATCTCAATGTGTTTCTGCACAATATGTTCAATTTGAGTTTCATTGATTCTAACCTTAGCATATTTCAAGCTTCAATGTGACATGTTGCTGAAAAGGTTTTATTTTATGAGCACTTTTCTCCAATGTTATCTCAGGATCTGTATATATAATATAATACAAGGGTATGGACTCTGTTAATTGGCATTTAGGAGATTACTTGGATACTTTTTAACAAAATCAATATGTGAAAGCCTAGACCATTGTCAGTGGTTAGGAACTTGCAAAACGGGCAAAAATGGTTGGGAGTTTAGGTGGCTGGTAATTTAGTTCTCATGTGTCTGAGTTACTGGTTTAAATTAAAATTTTAGCTGGTGGAGGTTGTAGGTGAACCATTTGTTGTGAGATTTGCTGTCCGTGATTTTCCTTCAACTTTCATGAATCATGATAGTCATGTTTTAACTTTTAAGAAAGCAAGAATAAATGTTGTTACTGTTTAAGAAAAAGCTGCATATGCAAATGACTCTAATCTGAATTTTGACATTCTTTTTCAAAGGATATTAATAAATTGAATGAAAAAGAGGTTAATTGCCAGGATGAATGTGCATTTGGAAGGCTATCTGGCTCTAAGCTACTTGTTTAGAAGATTATATACCTTTTGCTTTAACTGAATTTTAGGCGCTCTACAATATAAACCAAAATATTGAAGGCCAAAATTCACCATTATTCATCTTAACCAATATGTTGCTATTTACCCAAATTTTAATTTTTACTACAATTAGCCAACTGTGAGTGAATGCTGAGCTAGTGTCTACAATTTGATCACATTTCAGACCAGAAGATGCGAGAACATTGAAATTTTTGGGTTTGATCACTAACATGTTGAAAAAGATGGGGCATATATGGGTCTTGTTCTGCCTCTAGGGGAATACTGGATCATTTGCTGAAGGAAATTGGATTCTTTCTGCTCTTACAATTCAAGGGTCTATAACACAAGATCACACCCGTTACAGCTCCTTCAAGTATACCCAGAATTCACTCATTGCTTTTCATTAGAGTTCTGCAGATGATCTAGTGGCACCATCCTTCAGAATATAGGTGGATTCTTTAATACAGTAGTTGTTACTGTCACTTTCCTTTGCCATTGCCAGTATTGTAACTTGGAATAAGCTTGATCAATCAAGTATTGTGTAATTCCCTTTGCAGGGATGATGTTGGGCAAGATAATGATGGAGCTCTTTTAATCCACGATTCATCTTCCTTGCATCCTAATTTAGTCTGATGTAAATTCAACTATTTTTTAATTAAGAATTCTTTGTAATCTCTGCATTATTTGTTACTGGGAATTTATTTTGTAGTAATCAAATTATGGCATTTGATCAAATATGCACTTCAAGTTTGTGGAGGATCATTATTAAATCACGATTGAACATTTATAAATTAAATTAAATTATTTTATTATTTTAATAAAAGTAAAAAAGGTTGTTGTTAGGGATGACAAAGTGGGGCGGGCCATGCGGGCCGGCCCGCAGCCCGCAGGTAAAAAATGCGGGGCGGGCTTACCTTTTCAACCCACATTAGCCCGCGGCCCGTGCGGGCCAGCAGCGGGGCAGGCTGGCCCGCTAACCTGCAAGAAAAAAAATTTGTCATTGTTTTAATGTGTGCAAATGACGGGGAAGATCATAATTATGAAAAAATAGATGAAAGTTCTTCTAAGGCGGCATCCAATGTTATTGAAATGGAAGAATGACAATAATATTTATGTTTAATGTTTTTGAATTAATGTTTATGTTTATATTTAATGTTTTGGAATTAGATATTTTTAATGTTTTGGAAGTGAAAGAATAGTGATATTTGATATTTATCTCAATGTTTAATTTTTTGATGTTTGATTATGTTTGAAAAGGAAGAAAAAAAAATTGGGTTTGATAGTAACAAATATATAGGTTTATTTGACAATTTTTTAAGAACAAAATGTAAAAAAAAATATTTAATTTAAAAATGAAAAAAACGCGGGTTGGTCCGCAAACCCGCGGATCAGCTCTTATGCGGGACGGGTCGAAAATTTTAACCCACAATAACTTTGTGGGGCGGGCCAACCTAGCCCGTATTTTTGCGGACCAAACACGGGACGGACCAATGCGAGACGGGCTGGTCCGCTTTGCCACCCCTAGTTCTTGTCATGAAACAAATACCCATACAAAAAAATTACAAATTTATTCTACCACAATATACATGATTTGACAATTTTACAAGTCTTGAAAAATCAACAAACCATTAGCGATCTTATCATGGAAGTTGAAGTTAGTCATGTGAATTACATAAATAATTGAATTTAGCAAAAGAAAGTATATTTTTATGATATTATTCATCAAGAGATTCATTTTTATATTTTTAAAGTATTTATTGTTTCCATATACTCTTTTTCACCGGGTTATTCTACATTTCTAATGTTGAGTTTCACCAAACTTCACTATTTTCAATAAATTTTAATTAATAATAATAAACAGCTTAGTGAAAAAAAAGTATTGCCTGCATTCAATTATACACACACAATTGTGCTATAAATGAAAATAATTTAAATACTCTATTCAAAAAAAGAATCTCATAAATATAGGGAATTTAAATGAAATAATGATTTTTTAAAAATTTTAAATGCATCATCAAAACATGTCTTAAAAAGGGGTGCTCAGGCTGTGACTTTACTGGAGTGTGGATTTTTAGAAGAAAAAAAATGAGACTTTTTTTTTTGTTTAATTTCGTTTTTCACCTAAATTGTTCTGATTATGTATTGATTAAAATATAGTTGTGCTTTCTATTTAAAAGAAAAATATGACATTCCCCTAAAAATATAAGGCTTCAGAAGATGGATTTAGGTATGATGGTTCTGACACAAACAGGGCTATCTCTCATCAGATTCTCAGTTGGATTGGATCCAACAGACATCAAATCAATGTAGTTGGTTGGGCAATACTTGGTCCACAATTAAACGAACTTATGTTATTGGGTCAACCCAATTAATTAAGTTAGGATTGAAAAAAACAAATAAAAATAATTTTAATTGTGTTGAGAGTGGGATTTGAACCCACGCCCTTTCGGACCAGAACCTTAATCTGGCGCCTTAGACCAACTCGGCCATCTCAACTTCATGACATTTGTTTCTATATTTGCATATCTATTTCATATGCTAATTTATAAATAAATTAGAGCAGTATATAATTGACTATGATGATGTGTTCTTTACAGAAGCATGAAAACAATAAAAAAATATTTAACATTTCAATATATTGTGATATGTTATTTTCCAAAATGGCATTTTAATTACATAGTTATTTTATTGATTGTAGGATTTTTGTGTGTGGACATAATAGGTGTTACATTGTTTTAGTTTATACAAGAATTTGCTGATAATGAAAGAAACTGAAGAAGCTTATTAGTTAGAGGGAACTATCTTGAATCAAAGTTGGACAAATAATTAAAAAAACTTTGGTGTGTCTTAAGTAGTGTCATAAAGGAAAATTGCAAGTCTTGACTAAATCAAGTTAATAACAATTATTAATTCAATTTGATAGTTATAACCCAAATAAAAATACATAATTGAAGGAGAAATGTGTCACCACATAGATTTATGATTACTTTTTTTTTTGGATAAATTAGATACTAATTCAAATTTTTAATAATGTTCAATTCATCCTAATGATGGTTTCTAATAATATAATCAAAATAGTAGGTAAAGAAAATAAAGTCATGAAATGTACTTTGGATTTGAGATAAGCATAAACTAAAATATCTGCAACAAAACATCCTTTGAAAAATCTATTACTTAAAGCAAGAGACACTATGATTTAAATGTTTAAAAAGAGAAGCATGATACATGCTTCTAACTAACTCCATTAATTACATAGAAATGACAAAATGTGATCCTCATCTAACTCCAATTAAATTAAAAGGTGTGACAATGATTTAGTGTTTCAGTCTAATTATCCATTAATTACATGGAAAAAGCAAATGGGACCCACTGACTCAAAGTTCAAAAATTACAATTTCTTCATCTTTTGCAAAACCTTTGGTATATCTTCTACTTGGAATGTATGGATCAAAGGAAACTTTATATTACATATATTGGATCCAATATAAGTAAGATATTAATACCTGCCAATTTTAAAGTATTCATGGTTAATAAATAGGTTTACCCCTAATAGTTTTTTAACTTGGTAGTAGAAAATACTCTCTTTTATAGTTTTTTTCAAAACTTATTTTATGTTTGAGTGAAATATAATGAAAATCAACTATTGTCATTTTACTCTTTCTCCTTATTTAGAAGTGAGAGTCATTAAAATTAGTGTTTTCTAATAAATTTCAACCCATTACAAAAAACTTTTAGTGTAAATAAGTTTTTAAATAAATGTATTATGTAATTTTGTTTTATTACCGTGTCTTTATTCCCATGAGTACCAAAAAAACAATTATGAAATGAGTTTTTTATAAATTAAAATCAATTTATACATAAGTTTAAAATAAAAATTTAAACGAACATAATAATTTTTATATATATTAGTTTATTCGTTTAACTTATAAAAAATAATTTATTGTTTTCTCCTAAAAAGCCTAACAAAGAAACTCATTTAAACAAGTTTATATTTTTAATCGAGTTTCTCAATAAGGATATATATAAATTTTTGTATAAGTTAAAATTATTTTGTATGTGTTCTCACCAAATATATTATCGAGTTTTATCCGTAAGCATTTAACATATGTTGTTTGTAGTGTAGTATAAAAGTATATTTATATATCTAGAAATATTTAATATTCAACATTTTATTTACACTACTATAAAATTATTAAATAACAATTAATTTTAAAGATAAAAAATAATTAGTTATTATATTGAGTAAGTTATATATTATTTTATAAACTAAAAAAATATTGGTATTTAAAATAGTTTCTATTATTAATAAAAATTTATAAACTAGTTTATAAATTTTTATTTAATATTAACTACGAAGATTTTAGCTACTAACTAGTTTAGATTATAAATTAGTCAGTATAAAGGTTATCATTGTTCTAGCCAAAGAAATGGAGAAACTTTAAGCCATGAGTATTTAATGTATGTCTCTTATAGATGTAGAGTTGTATTTAATATCCACCATTTTATTTATGAGTAATGGATCTTGTCAAACAGGGTAAATACAAAGTAGGATTTTTTTATCCTAGATTGGTGTTGTTCACGTAGGGTCTCGTTATGTATGGCGCTCCTTAAAAATAATTATCAATTGCGGCTACACAATCCTAGATAAGAAAGATGTCTACATCGTCTTATTCCTGATTTAGGAGAGACCGAGACCGAGTACATCTGCTCAATCAATGATTGTATGTCTTATTGACTTAAAAGTTGCATGGTGCGAGTACCAATATCCGAATATATAAGAACCTCTTGTACTTGACCTATGAACTAGATTTGCTATCGGACAAATCACATTCCCCAAAACTCAAACCTTAATGATGTGTTTGTATTAAGGGATGTTCTGTTCTCGACGACGGTTTTGCAAGATTGTTCACGTGTTGGATCTACATGTTTGCGCTGATGTGAGGGCAAGGAAAGGTGTGGAGGGGAAGAAAACTCGTCCTCGGGTACATGTAGAGAAATAAGGTGAAAACCATGTAAATAATGTTATTTTCCAATTTTGTCCTGAAAATAATTTGTGCATCACACCGTTTTGGTGCCTCTGATTAACACACATAATCGATTTTGTATGAAAAACAAAGACAAGGATAATCGATTTCATAACTTAAAATAGAGGATAATCGATTAAGTTGAGAACATAATCGGTTATAAGTGTTTTTTTTTATGATAATCGATTATGTGATCAATGTTGTTTATGCCCTAATCCATTATGGTACCAAAAATATATAGGCAATTACCCTCTGAATAACTCTTCGTCCTTAATCGATTATGCTTGAAAAATATTTGGATAATCGATTATCCATGATACACAAAATTAATTTTGTGTTTTGTTTTAATGCTTTTATATTATGTGCCATGTTTCCAATATCTTAGTTTAATTTAAGGTATAGGGTTTATAATTTGTATTTAATTAAGATTTTGAATATTTTAGAAATTTTATATATATCATATTTTTATTTAAATAAGACATTAAATAATTTAGTGATTGTATTTATTTATTATTTTAAATATTTTAGCAATTTTATATACTTGATGTTTATTTAAATAGGACATTAAATAATTTAGGATTTAAATTTATTTAGAATTTTAAATATTTTAGAAATTTTATATATTTCATATTTTTATTTAAATAGGACATTGAATAATTTAGGGATTTGTATTTATTTAGGATCTTGAATATTTTAGTAATTTTATATATTTTAGATTTTTAGTTTAATAGGGCATTACATTTTTAGAATTTGAATTTATTTAGGATTTTGAATACTTAGGAATTTTATATATTTTCAATTTTTATTTTAATAGGACATTAAATATTTAGAATTTGAATTTATTTAAGATTTCGAATTATTTATAAATTTTATATATTTCAATTTTTTATTTAAATAGGAAATTAAATATTTAGGATTTTGAATATTTAGAAATTTTATATAGTTCAAATTTTTATTTTAATAGGAAAATAAATAATTTTAAATTATAAATTTATTTAAGATTTTGAATATTTTAGAAATTTTATATAAATAGAAATATTTGAGAACTTTAAATAATTTTTCTGACAACAAATATGTTTAGACAATTTAACATAATTTATATTTTTTAAATTACTTCATATTCAATACCAAAAATATTACTTTAACTAACTAAAATATTTAATTATATTATTAATATAAATAAATGATATTAATTAATAAAATGAATAATAAAATAAAATTTTAGTATGTGACAAAAATATTTATTTTATTTATTTATTTTCATTTCACATTATTTTATTTTTTTTATCTATGATTTTAATTTTACATTATTTTAATTAACTAAAATGTACTAAAAAAAATAACTCATTCCATTTTTCAATTTTTTTACACATAAAAATAAATTTTTAATCTTACATTTTACAACATTAAAAACAATTTAAATATTCTCACAACTATTATATCACTTATATATTCAAAACAATTTTCTCATATATTCATTTTAATATAGCTCAATCCAAACACATAACTTTTTTTCATACTTTCAAATTCTCACCCTTCAACTTCCTTAAATCCTCATTCATAATATAAAGGTGAATAGACCAATTATAATAAGTCATTTTAAAATGTTACTTTTAACTTGTACATGGGAAAAGCTTCGCGGAGGAAACATTTAGGCTTACAAAATTGTGACGGTGCCCAACAGATTGGAGAATTTTTTCCTACACCTTCATAGTTTCTTTCTGCACCTTCATAATTTTTGAAATTTCAAAAACACTCTTCTGAATTTGTATTCCGAATTTTACAAATAGGAAATTATTTTCTAGATTTAGAAATGATTTCTGAATTGTAAAATTCAAAATACAAAGTTGCTTATAATAGGAAAGTTTATATTCTGAATTATACAGTTAAAAAGTCATTTATGAATCTCAATAATAACTTTTGAATTGTAGAACTCGAAATATTTGCACTGGAAAAAAATGATAGACAATGCATCGAGTTAAACTTAATTTTTAGTTTTATTAAAAATAAATCTAACTTTTCACCAAAAGTATGGAGGTGTACAAAGAAATTGTGGAGTTGCACGAAGAAACCCAAAGATTGGTTTGTGAACAGCGGGCTGGGCTCGGACTCGTCTTGATCTGACAGATTTTAAGTTTTAGCATGTTAATCAAATCGGAAAAAAATTGTTAATATTTAAAAATTTACAATATTGCATGTTTTAAAATGAGAGTAGTTTTTTTAAAGGAAACTAAGAAATATATAAGATAAGTATTAAAATATTATATAATATTTAAAAAAATACTTGTTATATACAGTGAGTGGTATTGTTATCTGACTTTTCATCATTTGGCATGGAGTGAATTTCACATTTATACAAATTTGTTATATACATAATAATTACTTTCAAGGGATAGAACACACAGAAAACGATCACAAATAAAAATAGCGAAAAAATAAAAATAGCGAAAAAAATAAAAATTTAATGTTAGCACCTATATCCTATGTTTATAAAAAAAAAATCTCAATTACTATCCATAATCTCAAATAAAATCATAATTATTTTAGATAAATTTGAGAAATTTTCTAATCACATGGGTTATCCTCTTACTTCTTTTTTATACACTTGCATTCTAATTGTTGTTATGTTTTATGAGATATTCTAGAAAGATAAAATTTGATGTTATCTAGACTCAACGTTTTAATACTACTACAAATTGAAGTATTAATGATTTAACACCCGACTTATTTAACTAATATCAAGTAATTAATTATAATTATAACATTCCTAATTATATGATACAAAGATGGATCAAGAACAGATTGAAAATTGCCTTATTTGAAGGATCAGTATGTCCAAATATTTTAATCAGGTTACAAAAGGAAGCAAATCAAACTCAATATTGGATACTCAAGTTAGATGACAACATTCATACATTATTTTAAAAAGTTATTATCTTACTTGTTACATATGTCTAACCAATTCCATCATCACAACTCTTCTACATATCACCTATTTGAAGTGAGACATACCTTTACCATTGGAGAAAAGTATGCAGTTAACTTGGAGCTACATCAGTGCAGCTGCCAAAAATGAATGTTGACTAGAATACCATGTTGCCATGCACTTGCTGCAATGAAATTTCTCAATGCCAATCTAGTGAACTTCATTTCATTTTGGTATAAGAAGGAAACATATGCAGAGGTGTACAACTCAGTTATCTATCCAGTGAATGGTGAACAAGTATGAGAAAGAACTGAAATGCCAGATGTTGTCCCACCTCCCACAAAGAAGATGCTAGGAAGACCAAAAAAGAAGAGAAGGTTAGAGCCATGGGAGGTAATGAAGAACACAAGTCAGTTAGGCCAAACCAGGTTAAAGAAAAAATGTGGGATCTGTCATAAGCTTGGCCACAATAGAAAGTCCTGCATTGAAAACTCATATGAACAAGGTCCAAGTGCACCTCGATCATCTCACCCAAGGCCATTTCACCCAGTCCCATCTGACCAAGGTCCAAGTCAAGCAGCTACAAGTGCACCAAGGCCATCTCAGGAAGCTCCAAGTCAGGTAGCCCCAACCGCACCCCCTCCACCATCTCCCCTTACTCAACCAAAACTTTTACAACCATCTCAGGAAGCTCCAAACCAAGCAACCTCAACCGCACCCCCTCCACCATCTCCCCTTACTCAACCAAAAGTTTCACAACCATCTCAGGAAGCTCCAAGCCAAGGCATTCTCAACCGCACCCCCTCCACCATCTCCCATTACTCAACCAAAAGTTTCACAACCATCTTAGGCATCTCGAAGAACAACAAGATCAACTGCAAAATTTTCAAGACCCAACACGAGGCTTAAGTTACTGTCTATGAGAGGTCGTTTTTGGAAGCCATGAATGCTTTTGGAACTCACTCATTTCTAAACCTATGTATTTTGAAAAACAATTATTATAGGATCCTGCTAATATATTTTGGATTGATAATTTGTTAATGTATCATGTACATTAATGTTATTAGGTTGTATGATAATTAATCACTTTTGCTAACTGTCTAGGTGTCATTTGGATAAATCAGTGTTCAAATATTGAATATCACTACCAAAAAAAGTGTATAAAGTGGTAGTTTTAATATGGCGGTTATTAATAACCGCCACAATCTGCCGTATAATACGACATTTTAGTAACTGCCACAATGATCCTTTAGAATATGACATTTTTAACTGCCACAATTATCCTTCAGAATAAAATTCCCGCGTTTGGTTTCCTTCCTACACCATTCCTCTTTATTTTCAATTTTTTTTTTTAAATTTGTTGGAAACTGATTTTGTTTTTGAAACCAGGTGCCTCCCACTCTTTGGAAACCAACGTCTTCCCCCTCTAGCGTCTTCCCCCTCTCTGCTAACTCTCTTCCCTCTTTGTCTGCTAACGCGACCTTTACGACCCTTACGCAACCTTCACGAAACCCTTAGGCGACCTTCACGAAACCCTCATGCGACCTTCACGAAACCTTTATGCGACTTTCACTAACCCTCCTCCGACCTTCACGAAACCCTAACGCTCACTCCTCTGTCCGCCATTGCCGCCTCCGCGCAAGGTTGTTCCTCTGACCTTCACGAAACCTTAACGCTCACTCCTTTGTCCACCATTGCCGCCTCCGCACAAGGTTGTTTCAGGTTTATGCTCGCGCGCTCTAAACTTCTGTCTTGGGAATCTATTGTTTGAAATTGTTATAGGTTGAAATTGTTCGAAATCGTACTTCTAGTTCTTGTTTATTGATTGTGCAACGCACACTCCTTACAAAATTACAAGTTTGATGTGTTTTTGCTTTGTAGAGTGAACCAAGTTCTGAAGTTTACCTCAAATTCAAAGGCCTACAGGTTCCCGGATTCTACTCCCATGATTTGTTTGTATATTGTTTTGTCTTGTATGATAATTGTCTTCTATTCTCTCTTCAATTGAATTGAATTTTCTTGTCAACTAGAGTAGCTTAAAATTTTTCTCTTCATCACAAATTTAATATTTAGGGATAACATCACAATTTTTGTGCTTTAGTACTAGAGTATTTTATTATTTGATTTACTCTTGATGGTTAGTTTATATGGAAAATCAGTTTAATATAGTCAAATATTTGATGGTTTCTTCTAAAATGGACCTACTCACCTAAAGTTTAAGTCTTACGAAAAAGTTTTTTATTCTGTTTCTAAGATCCTTAGATTCTTGCTTGACAATAGAAGTTGAAATGCATGAATAATGGAATAGGCCTTTTAAGTATAACAGAGTTGATGAAGCAGAGTTGATGATATAACAGGCCTTTTAAATATAAGTATGTTTAAATTATAGAAGCTGAAATTATCCCCTATATATGTTGTATACAAAAAACATTTAGATCATGGTACATGGCATTTGCAAAAGTTGCCAAGTTAATCCAAGATTCAGGAAGAAAAAAATATAAAAGTCCATCTTTTTTATTTAAAATTGTGATTGTGGCTCTCATTCATTTCTGCAGGATTTTTTTATGCTTCCAAGTGCTTGACAAATTTAGTCTTTAATTTTGGTCCATCTTTTCTTTTTCTTTTAAACTCAATGTTCTTTGGTGTTTAGTGGACCCAAGTCTTCCCCTAGAAGGTTTCTGCAGTAATAGAGGTAATTAAGCACATGCATCACATGTGGGAGGTGTTATAGATATTTGTTGATGGAATTGATAAAGTCGGCTTGGGTTATGGGCTCTTAGTCACACAATTTTGTCTTTTATCTTATCTTTTAGGTTCCTATTTATTACTATCTTGCATCTTGCAGTTCATGGTTGGGTTTAGAGGCATTAAGATCCTTTTGCAGTGGTTGACCAGGGGGTTTTTGTTTTAAAGTTGTTTGAGTGTAGTTTGTATATGTATCATGTCATATATAATTTATTGTTGTAGATTCGGTTTTGGATTGTTTTTTATTTAATAATTGTTGTATCCTCTAACTAATGCCATTATACCATTTTTATATTGAGAAATTCAGGAGCTTAAGAAAATTTTCAAAAATTATGCAAGGTACGTTATTTTATCTGGTGTTTGGTAAGTTCGTATTTTTTGTAGCCTAGTCTATTATGAATATTTATTCTGCTGATGCCCACTCTTCTATTCAAATCCAAGATAACTACAGTATATTGATGGTTTGTTATTTAAGGGGTATGATAGTTTTCTAAGTAATTTGGCATGATTGACTGAGTTGTTTTGGTCCTTGGTTGCATTCACTTTCCATTTTAGTTTGCTACTCATAACTAGCTTAAACTTGAGAATGGGTGTTAAGATATTGATTATAGGTTGTTAGTATTTATTGAGATCTCACATCAATGGTGGATATGACCATAGTAGAGCTTATATAGGCCTGAGAAATACTGTACTGAATTAGGCTCAACTAAAATTGAAGACACCATTCAACTCTATAAAATGAATTATCTCAACTTGTTCTTGTATGTCTGCATTGTTTAAAAATTAGATCTTAAAGGTTATTTTTATGTACTTTCCAATGTGTAACGTGTTATTTTTTTGTTCTTCTTGCAGGTCTATTTTATTTCTTACACCATGCTGTTCCAGGATAATATTGCAAATTCAGCTCCAACCCCAGGAATTTATTACAGGTTTAGCCATTTATTTTTATTCTACCTTAAGCATGAGTCGTTTTAGCCATTTGCAAGATACTGTTGTTGTAGTTTTATTGTTTTTGAGCTTGTGTAACCACATTTGTATATGGATAACCTTAGATCTTGTTAAACCTTGAATAACTGGTAGTTAAATTTTGACTGCATTGTGTTAGCTTATAGACTAATTTTCCATATTTAAGAAACTCAAATTTCTATGTTGAAGAAGTATTTCATGTTTGCAGTTATAAAATACTGTTGGTACCTTGAATAATTCTACATTATTGAAAAGATCACCTGTTATTTGATAAACATTGATTTATCGAAACCTGTCACTGGTTTAAGTTGATGATTAAACTCCTTGTTGGCCTTGCGGCTGAACTAGTATGAACCCACCTTGAAAAACCGTTTGCATCGTCAACATGTTCTTTATTTGATAATGATTATTTATATAATGATTAAGAAATTTATAGAAATAACAATCGATCCAAACCAACTTGCAAATTGGTTTGGATCTAACTTTATATTCAACCATACAGATCTGTTTTCAAGCGTATAGATTGCTTGTATAATGTGCTTGTATGATCCAAGTACTTGCAAAATTAAAATTTTGTTTGTGTGACCCATAAAATTTACCAAAAGCTAGTTTGGTAAATGTAGGTTCCGATTAACTATTTTATGTAGTTAACACATTTATGTAAGTAATTTTTTGTTATGGTGTTTTGTTTTGTAGTCATGCCAATTGATACAAGTTGGATTTCTAAACCACGAAACACAATTGAATATGCAAAAGGTTCGAATGAATTTTTGGAATTTGCATTTGGACATGCTAATGGTGTTGTCATAAAGTGTCCGTGTTCAAAGTGTGGTTTCAATAAGTGGCAAAGAAGGGATGTAGTTCAAGAACACTAACATGTAGTACTTTTCCTCAAAACTACTAAACTTGGTATATGCACAGTGAAGGACTAAGTGGAAATGAGTCTGTGGTTGTTCCAAGTGCGCATGTCATTGAAGATGTCACAGAATCTCGTAATCCAATGGAAGACCTGTTGAACGATGCATTTGGATTTGTGGGGCACCACGATGATCACATTGATGAGGGTACTCAAGATGATGGTGTACAAGATGATATGGTGCATGGTGAAGGAAATACAAACTTTGATGCGTTGTTGAAGGACAATAACGAACCACTATATGAAGGTTGTACCAAGTATTCAAAGTTATCATTCATGTTGAAGTTGTATCATATAAAATGCATGTGTAGAATGAGTGATAAAGCAATGACAATGATTCTAGACTTGCTAAAGGACGCATTTGAACATGTTAAGTTTCCTAACTCATTTTTTGAGGCCAAGAATGTGATTAACAAACTTGGTCTTAATTATGTCAAAATACCAACTTGTCCAAAAGATTGCATGCTATATTGGGGTGAAGAGAATGAAAGCTTAGAAGAATGTTATACTGTTTTTGAGACATACTATTTTGGATTTGGATACTGATTTGGATATTGTTTTGGACTATTTTGGACTGTTTTAGATACTGTCTTGGACTATTTTGGGAACATATTGTCTTTGCCATGGGTATATATTGTTTTGGACTGTTTTGGGCTATTTTGGATACTGTCTTGGACTGTTTTGGGAGCATATTGTCTCTACCATGGGTATATATTGTTTTGGAGTGTTTTGAATTGTTTTGGGCTATTTTGGATACTGTCTTGGACTGTTTTGGGAACATATTGTGTCTGCCATGGGTATATACTATTTTGGACAGTTTTGGATTGTTTTGGGCTATTTTGGATACTATCTTGGACTATTTTGGACACTGTTTTGGGAAGACGAGCGCTAATGTTGAATGCTTCCATTTTTATGTAGGATAAGATTGATGAGCTAATGCTGGAAAATCCAGACATTGCATCACATATATCTCCAAATGATCCTGTTGGTGTCATTTTTGGAAAGGAGCATCTAGGGAGGGTCAGAGGACTTTCATATGGAGCTTGTTCTACCCTTGTTTTCAAGAAATCCACAATAAGGGTAGCAATATGAATAATGGTTCCTCTAGTGGTGGGTCTTCAACAAATGTAGCAGAAAACTGAACTTGTAGTTGTAAGGAGCCAAATGCATTGTAAGACAAATTAGGATTGAGAATTTACTTGTAATATGTTTAGAAAGTGAAACAATTTATATTTTGACAATTTAATTTACTTGTTGTTTGGATTAGTTTGACATTATCAACTTTGTTCTTTCAATGAATGAATAAACTCATCTTTTAATTATTATATTTATCAATTTTAATTATATTATGAAATTAGTTTATGTTATAACTTAATTATATTATGAAGCATAACTGTGTAGTAAGATTTAATTATAATATCAAATTAATTAATATTATAAAATCAAATTATAAAATAGAATTAAATAAATTAGTATAAATGTTAAAAATAAAATTAAAGTTTAATTATAATATAAAATTAAATAATATTATGAAATAAAATTATAAAATAGAATTAAATAAATTATTATAAACATTAAAAACAAAATTAAATATTTAATATTCGAATTATGACAATTATGAAGTGTACTATAAATGTCATACTATACTGTATTAAGTGACGGTTAAAACTGCCACTATTTACGTTAGAATTGGTATACCCAGTTTTAAAATTATGACATTTATAACTTACGCCAATTACACGCTTAAAACTACAACTTTATACAATGCATAATATGACATCTGCTACAACGATTCTCAATTGACCGTCACATTAAACTTTGTGGCGGCAAGAATTCTGGCGATACGCGGTACCGCCACAGACGTATAATGCGGCGGTTAAAAACGCTAGTTTTTGCAAAAATAACCGTCGCATTATACACGTTTTTTTGTAGTGTATGGTAAACTAAAATATGCACTCAAGCTATTCAAATATTGAATTGTAGGCCAAAGTGCAAATTTTCCACCTAAGATACAAAAAGTGCAGATTTTTATTCTAGAAGTTATCAAATGATGCACATTTTTATATAGCTTTGAATATAAAAGTTTGAATGTTGGAAGTTCCAGTCACCAGGCTAGCATTCAAAGGAGGAGTGGCTTTAAAAGTCATCGTGGCTTTGCTAAATACTGGTGTGGATAGGAATTCATAGGTTACATGTACATTCTTATATGCCAACAATAATCTTACAATTGTAGCACAATATATTATCCTGTTCTTGTTGAAGCACATATAGATTCACACATTACTATGCCTTTTCCAATTCCTTTGCACCCCATGCTATCCACTACTTCTTGTCACCTCCTATAATTCTAATCTTAAAAGTGGAAGCTCTAGTAGTAAAGAGGTTCTCTGCCAAGCCAATAAAATTGTTGCTCTATTAATACAAGGCATCAAAATAAAACTTATGCAACACCAAAAATTATGCAGCACCAGAAAACAAGAAAATAATACATAACTTCTATGTCAACCACTTACTAAAATTCATTTTCCATTGATACAAAATTTTGGGATACATATTACATACTGGACATAATGAACTCAACACACTAATACATATTTCATACTGGACATAATGAACTCAACACATTAATACATATTACATTAACTCTTTCAATCATAATCTCAATCAAAATATACATTCATACGTCACTCATGGGAATTTTAAGAAAATAATCAACATAGCAATGTTTATTACAACAACAACACACAACCCTACTAACAACATCTTTATCCACTTTCTTGACATCTTCAAATGTTTTTCCAAGCTACAAATCTTGTTTCTTTGTCTAGCAATAGTTCCATCTTTGTCATCCCCAATGTCTTCAATGCACTTACACCATCTAAAAAAATTGCATCTCATGCTTACGCCACTCCTACTCTATATTAGACAAAACGATAACCAAAAAATCAATACCAATGCATTTTTTTTTTATAAACCATAGTTTAATACATCTCACCTTGTACTTTGGACACCCCCAAAATTGCCTCCCACAATTTTTGACAGTTGCGGCGGTTCTCAAAACTGCAAATTCCCCACAATCGCAAATGGGAGCAACAAAATTCGTCCTGCTCCCACCACCATGGCTAGAATTCGATGGTTGTTACTACACTTCCATTCGGTTACAAATGCATGATGATACAGATGCAGATCTATAAACACACATTTCCACCACAAACTGAGCTACACCCACGAACTCCACAAACACCGACTCCACCACAAATGGTGACCCTCCTATATGTTAACTCACTCGTTTATGGGAACAAGGCAACAACCAAAAACGTTTACGCAAGAAAACCCTAAACCGTCAATTCAAAATTCGTAATCCCCAATTCAAATCACTATAACCCTAAACCCCTAATTCAGTATTCACTAAACTAATGTAACCACCATCCACGTCACTTGACACGTCTCTGCCACATAAGCACTACTTAACGTCATTTGGTGTGACCTAACAAAAATGACCATTTTAACTATATTTTAAAAAACTTAGGGACCAAATTGATTTTTTTTTTAAAAACCACTATACTAAATTGCCTATTGACTCTAAATGTAGGAACGAAAAAGGTAATTAAACCTTTTTATTAAGATGTTTCTTCCTCTATTTCATAATTTTCTTCATGCATATCATCAATTTCATAATTTAATTTTTATAACATAAAAGTAAATTTCTAAAACAAAAATTGAAGAAGAAAAAATATTCTAAAATAATCTTGTCAGAACAATTATTTTATCACATATAATTGAATAATTATTTTCACTTGTGAGTGAATTTTTTTTTTAAGAAATGTACAAAAAAACATTATTTTTATTATTATACAAACTTGAAGATTGAGTTATCGCGCTCCATATTTAATCCATGCAATTTATAGATACGAAACTAAATAGATCAATAAATAAAAATAAAGAATGCCCCATATTTTTATACTATGAGAAATTCAGTGTTAAATGTTGAAGTAAGACCAAAAAACATAACAGTTAAAGTTACCATAAAATCCCAACTAACAACAAAAAAAAAAAGACATTATTATTACTACCGGACAATCTATCCTTCCACGTGATCATTGGTTATAGGACACTTCACCACTGTACAATCTACCATGAAAAAGTTAAGTGCAGGATCATCAATGAGTTTAAGTTGGTGGGATTCAAACCTTTTTCATATCGTTATTTTGAAATAATAAATGGCAATGGTCAATGGTTTCAGGAGAAATCTATAAGATCCTCAAATGTTATCTTATGTCCAATGAATTCTGGGGTGCTTAAAACTCTTTAACAAGCTTCGACTTAGGGTTTCAAAAATATATATTGTTCTAGCATTAATCAGATTCTTGTTTAAATATAAAAGCAAGATTAAATTGTTTTTTATTAGAGATATTTTATGGCCTCTATGTCGTAATATGTTCTTTTGTAGCTTTTAGGTTTGTTCCCTCAATATAACAAAATTGTTAGTATTAAAGATGAACAATATTTATAAAAAGATATATTTTGCTACTAAATTTATTATTTTTAATAACAAAACATTTAATTAAACTAAATAAACAACTCGGTAAATCAAATGGTGTTAACTTTGAATCTAATTGTTAAATATGTACTAAAAGTTCTTCCTAATCAATTAAGTGATAGTTTTTTTTATCACAATAAAAATAAATAAATGGGAACCACTTCAGGGGTGGTCAAACTCTTTTACAAGAACACATAGAATCCAACTCCTAACTCGGCACGCAAAACCGCCGGACAAAGGACCAACCAAACCAAACGCGCTAACTAGCTTTACTGAATCAGCCGTATACATGCCAAAGATCCAGAACCCAACAGGGGTAGGAAAAATAAACTTCGCGTGACTTTGCAGATATCCAAGACTACACCTTTACTTGTGTTGAGGCACAAATTTCTAATACATCTGCCACTCCTCCATTAAAGACGACCGAGTTCCTATGCTTCCAAATTTCACTCACAATTCCAACTCAAATTGTCCTCCAAACATCAATAACTGAAACATCTGACTCAACCTGAATTGGATAAAATTTTGCATAGTGATAGTAATCTCTTTTTTAAGAAAGTGATACCAATCTCTTATCACATAACATATTAAAATCATTTAAGTTGTTTAAAATAAATAAATAAATAACAGCAACATGTTTTCTTGAGTTCCAGTTTAAAGCTTAATTACAAAATCATTTTGAAAAAAATGTATAAAATTATTTAAAACCTTCTAAACATTGCCTCGGAAAAGAAAAACTTGGCAATTAAAATTGTATCTTAGGATTATTTTTTTTTAATCAGCAATAGTATCTTAGGATAATAAATTAATATTTAAGTTAATCCAAATAAACTTACGACAGAGACGAAGTTTCGCAGATTATCCACAATGTCACTTTTCACACGTACAACCACATCCATTTACCCATTACCCAATACAATGGATGTTTTTGTTGATTTTTAAATTTAAGTACCTTGAAAAAATTATCGAAATAACTGTTTTTTTTAATCATGTTTTTGCAATAAAATTCGTTTACTTAAGTTAAAATGTCGATTTTTATAAATAAAGTGATAAAAAGGCCTATTTAAAACAAATGAAAAACTTATAGAATATTCTTAAATTTGATGTAACTAGAGGTTAAAAAAATATTCTCAAAGTAATATTCTCTCATTTAAAATAATAATCTACATCTTTTTAAATAGCTATCCTATATAGCAGCTATGAGTCTATGAGTATGGAAAATATAGAATAATAAGAGTAGTACTTGAAAAATTAAAGGTAGAAAGTTAAAGTTCAACTACCTTCTACTTGATTCCTTGTAAGCTATGATGAACTTTGTTTGCCAACCACCACTCAAACAATAATATCAAAAACCATTTTTTAACAAAAAAAAAAGTCCAGTTTTCCAAAGAATATTGACAAATTAAAAAATATATATTTATATGGATAAATCGTGTAACACAGTTTTATTACGAATAAGTCTTGCAAAAAAATAATACGACTTTATATTTGTTAAAATAAAGTTAAGAGAATATAGCACGACTTTAGGCCTAATTCAGATTTTTTATTTTGTTTTAAATTAAGTCATGTCACGATTTTAATTATTTTTTATAATAGAGTGAAGTAGTGTATTTTTAACACAATTTTTACATTGAATTATTTTTTTTATTTATGTTAATATTAATATAAGTGATTTTATATAAAAAAAATATTAGTATTTTTTAATATTTTTTTATTCGAAAATATTATTGTGAAATGTACAAATTATTCTTGTGCAATTATTACAAAATATGATCAATAGGTAATTTTATAAAATTCAAAATAATTTATTTTAAAAATATAGAAATCGTTATGAAAATTGTGAAAGTAATAGCATGAACATTAGTTTGTTAGTTTTATGTAATTATATATTAATATTTGTTTGATTATTTAGTGGAATATTGAAAAACAATAAAATTATAAATCACAAGAATTAATAATAATTGTGATAATAATGATGATCTATTTTCACCTTATTCTGAAGATAAACGAGAAGATTAATGTGTGATATTTATACCGAAGATAAACGAGAAAATTAACGTGTGATATTTATAGAAAAAAAATATTTGATCTAATGTACAAATATTTATATTATAATTTAATTACAATTTGTATTATTTTTTTCTTCATTTTGAGTTAAATTTATAGATTTTTTTTTTCAAATTTTCCATATTTAAATACTAATATTTAGATTTCTAATATATCTTTTTTTATAATTTCTAAAAAATTACCTACTGTTTTTATTTATTTCCCAATTACACAATTTTAATTTTTAATTTTATAAATAATATTTTTATATAAAAATTTATACAATATATTAAATATTTTTTCTTAAATAATACAATTTTTTTCTTAAATAATACACTACATTGTACATTAAAATTAAGGAATACAATCGTTGCAGTAACACGACTTCATTCCATATTATTTCCTATTTTACCTTTTAATATATAAACATTTTATTCTTTAACTATTACAAAACTGTCACATTCCTATAATAACTGTATTCAGTTTTTTATTTCCTTTTTTAATAAAGAAATTACACACTCTCTTTTATCTTCAAGTAAAGGTGAGTTGTTGTCTTTCTCCTTTTCAGCATGTTGTATTTTTTCTTTTGGTGATTTAATGGGTTTATTAGGAAGATTAAACCAATAATTATATGTATGTATTTACATAAATGATAGAGAAGAGTGTTTCTCGGTCTTCAACTTTTTTTTCATTTTTATTTGTTCTCCTTTTCTCCGTCAACTCTTTCTCTCGATCACTCGTATTTCTTGGATTATCACTCAACACTACCGATATGAGGTGTGGTACCTACAGGAATTTTTTGAAGCTTAAGTCAATGTTTTTGTCTTAATCATTCATTTAAAATCTAACTATTGAATTAAATATGATATCTATTTATACTACTTACCAATGGGCCTATTGAGTTTGTCACCTGAGATTAAAACTTCTGTTTATCTTTTCTTAATTAATTTTTTACATTGTAATTTTGTCCTTAATATTTAATTAACTTTATTAATTATATTTACGTGTCTTCTATTTATACTGACATATGTATTTGTCCTTCCACACAAGGTTTTCGTTGATCAATCTTTTCGTTCTTTCGGCCTTTCGGCATGGTTAGTTCACTATACCCGAGGATTGAGGAAAAATCTTTGACAAAGATCCTAAAGATAAATGTAGTCATTATTAATTGTTTTATTGGTTTTAACGATTTTTGCATGCAATCACTTTTGTTCTTGAGGTTCGTGCGCATTAATTATTACTTTTCATATTGATTTGAAAGGTCTTAGATTCTAAATCGTTTAATTCTATGAAATTTAACGGTTGGATTCTAGCATCGTTTGACCTTCCAAACATTGAGTGTTTCTACAAATAGGTTTTCATTTTCAACTGTGGTGCACATCTATTCTTCTGTCATTTGAGAGCTTTTGGATTTTGCTTTCGGTTTTAACTGCTAATTTGTTCTTGTATTGTTAGGCATGTCTTCTTTCAGCTTTGTTTCAATGTTAGAGTATTTTTCGAGTGATAGTGACCGGAATGTCATTAAAGAACTGATAACGGTTCCCTTAAGCTCTTCGCATATGGAATCAACTAATAATTCATTTCCTGCTGACCAAGGGAGTGTTGGTACTAAAGAAGAGTCTCCAAATTTAGTGGAAGAAAGAGCCGAAAGAGCAGAAGAAAATTGGAGCTTGAGACGTGGTTATGAAGGGGTTGATTTTCATGTTCGTGACTATTTATCTCAATACCGATGGTCGATATTTTGTATCACATGCAGATTTTAACGAACCTCATTCTAATTAAGACGTCGTTGCCTTTTGAAGATGTCGGGCTATTGATAATGTTTGCCATGGTCGAGAAGATTCGACTGAGGATTTTCTCTACTTTTATTCATGTTTGCTTATCGATATACATACGAGATTTCCATTGGACGAATTTCAAATCAAAGTTCTTCGTGTTTTAAATTTGCCCCAACTCAACTTCATCTGAATAGTTGGGCAGTCGTTCAAGCCTTTCAGCTTATATGTAAATTTTTACATTTAAAAGTGAGCCCACAAGTCTTTCTCTACTTTTATAGTACTCGATCTGGAAAACGAGCAGGTTGGCTATCTTTGATAAGCCAAGCATAAGCTACTCTTTTGGCTCCCTTCTCATCTTCGTATAAGAATTTTAAGTGTGGATTTTTTAAAGTGTTTGTTGAAAGGATGGTCGTAACTACTTCTATGATGGAGATAAACCTAAGTTTCCTTTCTATTGGACTAACACTCCTTTGAAACAAAACTTTGGCCTCAATCTTTAGTGATTGTCGATGACTAGGAGACGTTATCTGTTCTTAATGATCTTCTCCAAAAGCTTCCTACTTGGAGTCTTCTTCGCATTTATTTATCTCCTCGTCTTGAGGATGACTTCTTCAATATATTTTCTTTTCGATTCTGGCTTTTTAACTTTGCTATTTTTTTTCATATTTTTCAGGTATCATGGCTACTGCTAGCAAAAAGGGCAAGAATTATTTTTGTAACATAGCCTTACGGAATAAGACGACTGCATTTCCCATGATGCCCAAACTCGAGAAGAACCTGAGGTTGTTGTTGTTGTGACTCCCATCACTCAAGTTCAACTGAAAGCTAATATTAAAGGCAATACCTCTCAGAAGCATAAGTAGAGAGATGATTCAAACCGTCGATCTCATTCTTCTAATCGATCTCCTGCAAGAGGTCAACATGATGGGTCCTCATTACCTTTACTTGTTGGCCTTTTCAGTTCCTCGTTGAAGCTTTCAGAGTCTTTATTCTTTAGCTTAAGTAGTTTTGAGAAAGAGAATTTTTTGAAACTCTTCTTCGAAAGATCTATCTAATATTGTTGTTGAACTTACGACTTAAACTCTGTTGGTTTGTAAAAGACTTGTTGAAGAGACCGCAAAGGGTGTACAACTTCTGAATTTGAGCGTTTGAAGAAAGAATTGGCTTATGCGACTCAAACTCTTGAAGCGACTCTTAATGCTAATACTTCTTTGACCGAAAAGATGAAAGATATGTCAGATGTGCATTAGAAGTGTGGTCAAATAAAGAATCCTTGAATAAGAAGATTGAAGATTTGACTACCGAATAAAACCGACTTCAAGATGAAATGGAAAACGTTAGTCGAGAACTATCAAGAATGACAATCTCTTATCATTCTGAGCAAACTCGCTGAGAGAAAGCTGAAAAAGAAGTTGAGGTAGCCCAACAATATGTTTTGGAACAACATAAACTTGGCTTCACTAAAGCTCTTCAACAGGCCGAATACTTCTATAAAATTCCTATCAATGGAAGGAATTTTGATGTGATGAAAGATTTTCACAAACGTCAATTAATGCCTATTTGGACATTCTTGATGAAGATGAAGATGAAAATTAAGATGCTACTGTCGGAAACAACGAGAACTGTGAGGGTAATGAGCTTGTTGATATTGATTAATGTATTTTTTTCTTTTTATTTTCTAAGTGTATTATCTTTTGATTGACTTTGTAATACACTTAACCCTTTGTTATGAACTTTGTGACTTTCTAATTAGTGTTTTTTTTTTAAATTATGCTCTTAAATCAATTTAATCATTGGGTATGGATTCATTTATTTTGAAGACATCCTTAACATAAAATGAAATCTTTTTTAACATATAAGATCATTCATATTCGGCAGGGATTCACTTAGTAGTGAAAGCTTCCTTAACTGAAAGATTTGTTTGCTTTCGATAGGAATGAACTTATGGTGAAAGTTGCCTTAATTGAGATATTTGCTTGCATTCAGTAGGGATTCACTTATAGTGAAAACTTTCTTAACTGATAGATAAAAAATGAAATGGACAATGAATAGAATAATATTAAACTTCACGATGAAATGCTTCATTGATTTTGTCAATACATTAAACTTCTAAGTAAAGTAATGTTTCAGATGACTTGCATTCCATGTACGTTCTATTTGCTTGACATTTATCTCTTCAAGCCGATATGCTTCATTTCTCAAGTTTTCAGTAACTCTGAATGGTCCCTCCCAATTGGAGGCGTATTTTCCATGTGTTGCATCCTTTAGGATTTCCATTATCATCCTCCATACCAAGTCATTTTTGTTAAAACTTCTCAGTATCACTTTGGCATTATACCTTCTAGTTGTTGGGTCTATTAGAGTCTAAGTTCAAGAGGAGAGGGGTGAATTGAGCTTATAAAATTTTCGCAAGAACACACAATTTTCAGTATATCAGAGGCAAAATAACAAATTGTTTTTACATGAATCAGATTGATTCTTCAGAGCAGTCTAGCACAATTTGAATTTGTTCAAATTAAAATTGTGATCAACAGAGGGTTATAATAGAATCAGATTAATTAGATATTACGAGTATGAAGAATACAGCTATGCTCAGAAATTAATCAAATTCATTCAACACAAGATTTTAAGGAGAATGACTCTTTCTCCGGTTTTAATGAATAGACTATTTGTTCACAGATCAATTAAAAACATCATATACCACTGCCTTGTTTGTGATCAGAGAGCTTTAACAAATCAGGAAGAACAGTTTTTATTAAACCCAGAATTAACAGATTCAATT
>Ga0123342_1002126_pt1 | contig 33238 bp, 22 predicted proteins | sample Turbeawhitnodule_FD_89960 | JGI IMG/M metagenome (GOLD analysis project Ga0123342, IMG submission 89960) | Root nodule microbial communities of legume samples collected from Mexico - Turtle bean Mexico white nodule | ecosystem: Host-associated > Plants > Roots > Nodule | place: Mexico: Nepantla... | reverse complement strand
GTCCTTGTCTAGTCAGCCTGGGAATTTACGCTTTGCTGCCTTTACCACTTCCTATAAGAATTTTAAGGAATATTATTTTAAGGTTTTTGTTGAGCCGGACGGTCGAGACTTGTTTTACAATGCTGATGGAACCACCAAATTTCTATTCCATTGGACTGAGAAACCTACCCCTCTCGACAATCGTTTTTGGAAATCTCTAACCCCTTTCGACAAGGAAATACTATTGATCGTAAACCAATTGCCGTGTAGGCTTCCCACCCGAGAATTGGTAGCTCTATATGGGTCGTTCAAGCAATGGACAGATTTAAATGGTATGAGTTTCTTTTCCGTCGGCGGCCATTATGTTATTAACTTGATGTAGTTTAATTTTACGTGTGTTTTGCGGATATCATTCTGAAGATGGATCCAAGTTTGAGCAAATTCATGAAAAGCTTGAAGAGGCAAGCGGATAGCCGCAAGATCTCTACCGTTGCCGATATCAAGTCCAAGTCCCCGACAGAAGTGCCGACCGAGACTGTCGTTGCTGTTCCAGCCGTGAGCAAGAAGAGAGGACGTCCGTCAAAGGCACAACGACCAAAAAGTGAATCAACACTTCAACAACATAACCCACACCTCAAACTTGCTCCACACACCAACACCAACAATGCATAAAAAAGAACAGTGACCACACTCATCCATAGTGCCTTTTCAAATAAAAGGGCCATCACTAGTTTTGGGATTTTTAAAATTATAGGAGTGCGGGAAGAAAAGAAAAAAGCATGTAGAGTTGTCTCCCTTGTTATTTATTAAAGGAAGAATATATGTTGTCTTTTTCTTTTCAATTTTTTCATATTTGTGATGTAAGCTACAGCTAAATATTAATGCATGCATTAAAAATCCTTATTTCACTAATTAAAGTAGCTTACTAAATTAAAATATTTAGAAAATATGACTGTTTAATCACTTAAAAAAATCAAGATATAATGAAGCGATTTTTTGTTGTGTAACTTAATTTATATTATAGATTAAAATATATTTTCAAATAATTATTATTTTAATTATTAGTTAAATTTCCAAATATTTAATAAAGTATTTTATAAAAAAATTAAAACAAATAATGCCGTTAGGGTTTCTTGTCCATTAGGAGAGAAGGGGACATTTTTTTTGTTAAGTATAAAGAATTGAAATAGAAAAATAACAGAATGTTATAAACTACTAGTGTTAAAATGTTTATGTACTATAATTTTGTTTGATTAATTGCAAAATTAGAGAAACAAACACACCCTTGGGGAGTGCAAAGCAGCAAAATGGTCTCCACGAGCAGAAACCTTATTACTGTATATTTTTTCTTCTTTTTTAAATTCATTAACACAACCTAAAAACTTCAAATGCTTTCTTCTGTCAATACATATGGGAAAGCAAAATAAAAACTATACATCAATCATTTTACACTATTTAGATGGTTAGTATCAGTTTTACACTTCACAAGCCTGATAGTTAGAACACGTAACCATCTCCACCCTTCTTCGGCTATCTCCTTTGGTATACAAGAAATTGAACTGTACAAGACACTGTAATTTCCAGCACTCTCAGACAACTGTTAAGAGAGTTTGAAATACATCTCATCAGCAATTTACAAATCAATAAGAGTCCAGCATTTACTATAACAAAATTAGAATACAAAAAGTAATTTTAACATACAAAAGAATACTCTGTAAAACATAACATGCATGTGGAATTAGAGAGAGAACATATCCACTGAGAATTTGTTTATCATAAGTGAGCAGAATAAATCTTTAACCATATAAGTTTTACATAGATGATACAAATTGAATGTTACGTAAAAGGCCGCATTTGCTTATGGTTTAATCATGAGAATTTATGTTAGATCCAATATTTGTTTCTCAAAGAATAAAACACTATTTACTTGATATCCTCCCTATATTCGTTTTAGTTTTCAAGACTGACAAGACTACACACAGGATGATACCAGTGTCCACAAAAGCAACACTAAAAAGTTCTAAATATATCTGCATGTTGAAAAGCAAATCTACGTATATTTATACTCACCAGGATCGTCAAAATTTACTCTCTCTCCAGTAGAGAATAGGCAGTAGAAAATAGCAGCAAGAAAATAAAGGAGCGATGTAAGCAACAGAAATGCTGGGAAGGAACCAAATAGCTCAACAAAAAACCCAGCTCCGACTGTTCCAATTATAGCAGCCAATGTTCCAGCAGTATTTGATATTCCTACAACAAGAAATCAAAAGGTTTTCATTATAAGAAATCTTATTGTAAAGCACACAGACACGTATTTTCCCAGCTCTTCAACAGATTTTGCAAATATTTTTCACCCTATTTTGCACATATATGTTAAAAGACCACTAACTAGCATTAAAATTCCTTTGAATGTTAAAAGTCAAAATCCAATCTATCCAATTCCAGGTCTTGTATCCATCCAAGCTACATGAAACTTTCATGAAGTACAATAACAGGTGCTTTATACATCTACAGCACAGCTTGGCCAGTTATAGTTCAATAGGTTAAATAAATAGCACAAGAAATTTTCTTCAATTACTTCCCATACTAGTTAAATAATACCTTTTACAACACATCACTTATAAAGATAACATGATACAGGCTCCAAACGATTCAAATGTATTTACTGGTAAAAATGTGCTCTAATCTTATTAAATGTACCAAAACATACATATACCACAAGATGAAGCATACCATGCAAAACACCAGAGTATTGTGGTGCAATCTCCTGTGATGACAAAGGAAATGAACATTATATTAGAGAGAGAGGACTTCTAACCAAAAAAAATTTGTTTTTACATGACTGAAAATAGAAACCTGAAGGTTCACAAGAAAGCCAGAGTGACTGAAAGATTTCAGGCCAAAAGCTAGAGTAAGCCAAGCAGAACCAACCGAGGGGCTTTTTGCTGTCGCTAAGCCAATGAGGCAGAGTCCAGGACCAACAAAACCAATGGACTGCAGTGAATGTGCAGAAAAAGCATTACAATGTAAACTAATACATAGTGAGAACAACCAAATTCAAACTAGGATATGAGTATAGAAAATTCAGATAACAAAAATAAGAAGACAATCAAAGCTTTTTCCCACTAAATGGGGTCAACCACATTAATCAAATGACATCATTGGGCACTATCCAAAACCAAAGTCTTAAAAATTACATGATCATAAATTTGAAATACATGACACATTAAGAAGTGCTTTGATAGGACCCACCAATAGGAAAGAACAGAAAACTAAATTCAGATGAAAACTGAAACAACAGAGGATAATTCCCCTTTACTCTGTCCACTCATCAATTGGCACCTGTCCTTTATGTCCTGCCTCCAACAGCGAGGACAAACTGGTACTTAACTGCATAGTTCTCAATGATCTTACGCTTTAAAAGATGCAAAGACAAAAAAACATTAACAGGTTGAAAAAGAACAAAGATATTGGAAGAAATTCAGATAGGGTCAGCCTCGGATGATTTATGTATAACGTCCAAGTAATCATTCACTGTGGTTGGCCTATCTCAAATTCTCCCAAATATCCAGGAGCAGTTTGTAAATGAGTCATGACATTAATACAATAGGGAAATATAGTTTTTAACTAAATTAGAAATAGAAATTTGTTACCGATATAATTCACAATTCATCTGCAATCTACAACAAGGCATAAATTTAAAGTCTACCCTTGTAGAAATGTAATATGTCCTATGTCTCTCCTCTCCTCTCGTTATAATATATGCAATGCAACGTACCTGCATAATCTTCCGAGTCAAAGTGACACTCGTACCACTTTGTATCATCATATCCGACCACAAACCAGCAAGGTAATTCATGATGGCCATCACAGCCCATGGAACTGCACTAAACCATGCTGCATGTCTGAGATCCACACGGTAAACCTACAATGTAGAACCATTTATACATGAGTGTTGATTTCTAAATATTTTTATCATTTGATAATCACAAAACTAAATATGATAAAACTTACTGAGCTGAAGTATATGGGCATCCAGGAAAGAACAATAAAAAACCCCTGTGAATAAGAAGAAGAAAAAATTAAAAGGGGAAACAAATAAAAATTTGCATAAATGATAACAACAATACTGCATGATGTGGGCTCCTGAGCCACATGATGTTGCTTGGCTGGGAACTGAAGGTGAGGATTACCACATGCAAATTGCAACAAGATATGTGATTCGAATTGCAACCTAATAAATGACAATTTGCTATTAAACATGACAATTATCAACTCCAATTAAAAGCACAACTAACAATTAAACAAATGCTGGAGTTGAAGCATTACCCAACTGTGCATGGCATTTGCAATGATCAGAGACCATGTTGGCAGCTTTGAAAGCAAGCGCCTGAAAGGAGGGATCACTTTAACTTTCTTGGACTTAGCTGTCTCCACTGGAAAAGACGTTTGCCTTCTATTCAATATATACTCCAGCTCATATTTTGATATTTGAGGACTCCGGTCAGGAGTGCTAGACGTTGCAGACAACCACACCAACACCCAAAGAAACCCAGACAGTCCAAAAATCACAAAGGGACCAAATATACCACCTTGCGACATGAGAATAGGAGAAAGTGTGAGCCCTAGTGCACATCCAAGCTGAAACCCAGCCATCGAGATTCCTACAGCCCTTGATCGTTCCGTTTGTGGAAACCATCTTAAACAAAGAAACAAAACCAATCATTATAAATATCAAGTCTTTCTGGCTCCCGCAACTTCATAGTTCACACAATCATGACAAAGTGACAAGCAAAGCCCATCTCATGTCATGATAAAAGATAAAAACTTGTAAGTCATTACATAACCTTAGTATTGGAACATTATAACTACCATCTCAAAACGAAAATTGCGCAGTGCAGAGCATAAAACAACGAGTCTGTATTTGGTTTCACTTTCACAGTGTCGTATTCAAACTCATGTTTGGTGCGTTGAATTAAGCAATTTATACTAATCCTTACTACAAACATGCTTTTTGAGATAATGTTTTTTTCCAAACATTAATCACTTCCCTTCAGACACAATCTTAACCAAAATCAAGTTTGTAAAGAGTCACCTTACCTGGCAACCATGTTATTCATGGAAGGAAGAGCGACTCCTTCAGCAGCGCCAAGAATAGCACGAACGACAAGGAGAGCCAAGAGGGAGGTCTGAGAAGCCCAAGGCGTAAGAAAAGTTGCAAGTGACCACAAGGCCACTCCCCAAGCCATCACCACTTTGCCACCGTAGTTATCTACCAACATCCCTCCAGCTATAGGAGAAGCAAGATACCCCCACAGAAAAGACGACTACATCACCACAAACCAACCCCACAATAAAATCAGAATAAATAACGCATTCACTTGCACTGTAAAGTGTTACTCTGCAAACAAATCACACAAAATCATAAATAGTATGTCTATCGATTTTTAATTAAAAATCTACTTTAAAAGCGATACCAAGAATTATTCGCAGTCAGTTGCGAGTCTAAAGACTTGCATGTCCATAAAACTTATAAAATCAACAACCGACAAAAGAAATACATCAGATTCAATTCTTCAAACAGTTGGCATGCACAACCTGAACGATTCCGGAAAAGGCGCGGCTCCACCCGTTGGCAAGGGACAAGGGCACGATGGCCACGGACATGACGACGCGATCGGCGTTGCAGAGGGCGAGGGCGAGGGCCAGCATGGCCACCACTTTGACTCTCTCCGAAGTGATGAACTCTGTGAAACTCGGCTGTGGCTGTTGGCTCTCCTTGGAGCTCGAGTTGAAGTGAGCGTCATTGGAGGAAACGCGAAGGCGCGGAAGGGAGCGGAGAGAGAGTGAAACGTTGGCGAAGTTGAATTCCGTTTTCTTGAAGTGGGTTTTGGGAGAGTGGAGCGCGGCCACTCTGGCGCGGTGGGCTTGGGGCAGCGAGAAGGGTTTGGCGGCGGGAACGATGGCGGAGGACAGCGCAGCCATGGCCGCGGACGGTGGAAGATTTCAGTAAGTATCAGAATTGGGTTGGTTGTTGAGGTGGTTCACAATTACGCAAATGACCTTCTTTTGATCATTTTTTTAGTCTCAGTTTAAAGAATATTCAACTCCCACTCACTTCAATGAAGTATAAATAAGGATATTGGGATTGATTAATTACTCGTTTTACCTTCTAAGGGCACAATCGTCCACGTCATAATCCTTATGCTAAGTATTTATCCCTTCTAGTTCTTACAAAATTGTTGGTTTTCTAAGGTTCAAGACTTGCTTATATTGTTAATTTTTTTTATTAGTTTTGTTGGTTAAACATGATTTTCATATATATGGAACCACAAGGGCTTTTTCAATTGCTTAAAAGTTAGGAGAATAATCTTATTAATCTTGTTGGATTGGACATGGATGAAGTTGGTGACATAGGTAGTCAATGTACAAGGAAAAACATACATGTAAAAAAATCATTAACTCAACTTAAGTAAGATCATGTGATTAAATTACTTCTTAGGACATGTTTAGGTTAACAACTTAATTAAGTGTTGAAAATCTCACATCGACTAGAGATGAGAACATTTCATTATATAAGTGGATTCATTATATATAAGTGGGTTGACTTAAGCTTAAAATTCACTTCTTAATATTAAGTATTTATCATATAAGTACTTTTCTATAAGTTGTTTCTATATCTATAATGAAAAATAAAATAGGGTTAAACCATTCTTAAATAAGTTGTAAGTTGTTTTGGTAAGTTATTTAGAGATGTTATAATTGAAATAAGGTCAAAATAAGTTGTGGACATGTCATAAGCTGTGTTCATAAGTTTTGATATTAAAAATGGTTAATGTCATAAGATAAGCTTAAGTAAGTTTTAAACATATTCTTCTAAATAGAGCCTTAGTTCTTACCATAATTTCTATTGTATGATTGGATAGGTTTTTCTCAAATTTTGCAAAACTTAATGAAATGGCGATGGTAAGGATCGCGTAAAAGTTTGAGTCATATGATTATTCGGATGGACGAGGTCACTTGGGTAGAAGCTTATATGATGGGAGAAATGTTTCTCTATTTTTAAATTATTTTGGTGAACCTTTTATTATGTATTATGTATTGTTTGACTAAGAAACTCATGCGAGTCCTAGAAAAGTAATCTTATCATGGGAATTATGTCAATGAGGAAGCAAAAGATGACCACAATGATACCTGAAATATTATCCTAAGATTTATTAACCTTGAGGCACTAAGTGGTGATGAAAAATCACAATCAAATTAGCAACTCTGACAATAAATACGAGGCATCATCAGCTGATAAGAATTGGCATTGCTAACCATGATATACTCTGAACAATCATTTAACTCAATAATAAATAAAGTTCATTAAACCCTAAAAGTTAAGAACACAAGCTAATTTCTGAATAATGTTGAGAGAAAAAGAAAAATTGTGATTAGAACTTATAGAAAAGAATGATGTGGTGACTTGTATTCGACCAAAATGTCTTATGGTTGTGACTTGGAAGGAGTTAGAAGCTCACTCCATAAACATTTTAGAAATTAAGAACACAAACATAAAGCAAACATCAAATAGTTGGTGTGATGCTATTCTCAAATTTTTATTGAGCATTCTCATTTGTCATGATGAAATCAATCTGCAACTTGGCGAGGAAAAATGTACTCTTTTCTTCTCAGTCAACAATACAGAGTGATATAGGAGATGTACTGGAATAATGGTCACAATAAATAAACCAAGCATTATTTTTTTAGGGTGGGAGATGTGTTTAATAAATTTCACTTTTCATTGCACATGTCTTCATATTATGCTCTCACTCAGAACTTTATCTAATTAATAAGCAGTGACACATACCCAAGTCAGTTTCCCAAAGTCAATCTTCATTTACAGACATTTATGAACCATATTGAATTACATTTTGCTGTTATGTCTACCAAACAGTGAATGACGACCTTCGGCTATTAATTCTCCAGTTGCTTTGTTTTTAAGGAGAACAATTGTCCCAGAATAACCTCCTTTCCTTCCTAACAACCTAGAAGTAATTTCTAGTTCATCCTGCAACATAATATCAATACATGCATAAGGTATAAAACATTGAAATGTAGAAGCACAGGTCACACCCCAAACAGCAAGGTTCATAATGCAAGAATGCATGCACCAGAAGGAAGGTAAGGGGAAAAGGAGCAGGAAAGTTGGTTGTCTGCAATGAACCCAATTTATGAAATCTAAAGCGGGAGTCTTATAATAAATAAACGGTTGGAATCATGGAATGGACACATACAATGAACATGTTGCTAGCATTACCAGGCCTGAACTCTGAACCGTATCAAAAGCAAACTTTTTAAAAATCCTCGGTTTAATCTAAGATTACTCAATGAAACCATTTTAGGAGACAAAGCTCTATTATTTTCTTTTGGTTTATAAGATTCGAATCCAAGTCCTTATTTAAGTTGACTCGTCAATTGAACTAAAAGCACACTTTTAAAGAGAATGACTGTGTTTAGAAAGCAGTTATACTCATGGCTAATAGAATTTTTAGGGTTTTTGTAGAAGAAACTTAGAGAAAAGGAGAACCGGGATTGGCTTTCCTGTGAACTGAATGTAAATACAAACACAGACTAAGTTGTTAGGGTTTATTTGGGTATACTACTTCTTAAATAAACACTTTCAAGAAATGAAAAAAAAAAAAATCTGAGAAACTTGTTTTTTTATAGCAAAGAATAAATCAAATAAAATGAGACTCTTCTCCCAATCCTTATACATACTTATACAGAAAAACCCAGATCAAACTTCTTAACACTACTTCTTAACACTCAACCAGCTGAGAATCAAACAGACACTACAGCTTATAACTGAGCTTCGGCAAATTAGTTTAGTTCATTTTTCTTCCAGATTATTTTTCTTAAATTGTTTATGAAAAAATTATCCAAACACGTCCTTAATGACTAAGAACTGAACAGGATCAATCTTAAGTGTGTTCAGTTGTTACACATAGGTTTTGAATGATTGAAAGGTTGAGTAGGTGTGCAGTTCATTATGAACTAGCATGTCTCTCTACAAAATGGAGGCCATGAGTAATAAACAATCTAACCAACCTAATGAAATCCAGATTTATGAATTCACAAACTTCCCCAATCCCCAATGCAATTCCTACAGTAACTAACTAGTTGGTGGGTTGAATCATAATCAATTTGTCACCCTAAAACACAATGGACAACAACTAATGAAGTGAAAGTAGGGTTGTTGGATACACATGAATCATTAATTTCAATTTTTTACTCTCATTAACTTACACCAACGCGAGCTGTGGAGAGAAAAGAAATGGACATGTCGACGGAAACACTCATGGGGAGACCCTCTTCATGGATGACGGCACCTCCAACTTCGTCCACCAGATTCGCGATTGCTCCATTCGCCAACTTCCCACCCCTGTCCTGTAACGTAACACATTCAAAGATCAACCTCAACAAATTGAAGCAATTTCAACGAAAATGTAATGAAATCAAATAATCATGGCGAAAGAGGATTATTGATCGATGATAACGATGATAGGAGTTCATGAAATGGAAGTTACGGCGAGGCGAGAGGGGACTTTGAAGGAGCACGAGACGCAACCGGGTTGAACTCGGTCAACTCGGATTCCGGCGAGGACGAAGTGTTCGTAGAAGGAGGAGTTGGTGCCGGTTCGGAGAGAAGGAACAGATTGGAGTGCTGACACGGCGTCGTATTGTTCAGGCGTGAGCCTTAGCATCTCCTTCGCTTTCTCCATTCTTTGCGTTTCTCAGCCCACAAATTTCTTCTTCTGTACCTGTTTTGGTTGCTATTTGGATCTTCAATTCATGGGCCTAATGGGCTTCAAAAAGGCTAAAAAGTAGGCAATAAATTGATTTGACTATAAAACTACATATTCAACTATTTCAACTAACCCTGTCAGCATTAATTAATCGCATTTAAACAAAAAATCAGTCATAATAAATTTCATAAAATTAGCTTTGGATTGTTAAGTAGATTTAAGAAGATGTGTTGTTAAAAAGAGAAAAGAAGAAGATGATGTTGATGTTGATGATGATGGTGGTGAGATATATGACATGACTCATTTAGTGCATGCAGAACATTTATAAGAGTGTTAATGTATTAGAGGTTTTACATTTTGAGTATTTTTTATTAAAATATTATTCTATTCAATTTTTCTTTTCATTTTTTCTACATATTTGAAAATTAATTTTGTATTTAATAAAATAATGTGATTATTCTCGATCAAGAGAACAATTACATTCTTTTTCGGTTGGTTGGTCTACTTGTCCCTCTTCCCTCTTGAAACTGTCTCCGTGCTCTCCTTTCACCCCTCCATTTTTTGTTTTTGTGAACTCCAAGTTTGGATGTACTTACAAAAGACAATCTGATGTTCAAGAAAGTTTTTGGTATCCGGCACTCAATGTTTTTTGGATGATGACATACCTGATTATTGAAAATTGTGTCTATTTATATGATTATCATGGACTATTTGTTATTGGGCCGGATTAGGATTTTAGATCACGATTAAAAGTGTATTACCTAATATTTGACCACTAATTAGTCTTGTTAATCTTATGATTTAACATAATGAATTTAGTTATGTCAGTCGGTCTTGACGGCGAGCTTCAAGTGTCGCATGGACCCACCAATATCATGACTAATATTTTATTTTTTTGTCTTTAATTCACGTCTTCTTTATTAAATCCTTTTTAACTTAATGACCAATTCAATTAAAAAATCAGAAAAAAATGAATAAGTTAACGAGAGTTAAAGAAAAAGAGTGAAAAGAGAATAAACAAATTGAAAGTGTTAATAAAGTGACAAGATATTTAAATAAAAATTCAAAACACTCATATTTATAAAATAAATTAAACCTATATATATTTTAGTTTTTGTTGAACTTTGATAGTGTTGAAGAAACCAAGAAAAGGGTGAAAACGAGAATTTCAAGAAGTGGTGCACGTGTGGTCACCATTTAGGGTTCGCATCCCAATTAAACTCAAAGCATAATTGATTGGTTTGAGGGTTGACTTCTAAATTTATCAAACCTTACGGTCAACTCATCATTTTTGGGTTGAGTTTGTTTTATAAATGCCTTAAAAATCTCACTCCAAACGTATAATTTGAATTAAAATAAATTAGTCTAACTTTTTTTTTTTTTTATGAAATCCATTTTTTTATTATGTTTAAATATAGGTAAGAATTACATAATAGACATAAAATATTATTATATTTGAATTACAATATTATTATTTCATATTATGATATTCGATACCTACAATGTTAACGGTGAAACGTTGAATTATAGTTCAAACGGTTGGAGTTTAAATTCCAAAAGTTTAATTGTTTTAAAATGAAAAACATATTAAAGAGAGAAGTATAAAATAATTTTTTGAAGTTGTTTATATAAAATTCAGAACTGTGATATTAATTAATTGATTGTATATAATATTTGAAAATAAAATAATTGATTACATGTGATATTTATAATATTTAATTATATTTTTTAAAATTGAAGAATAAATGTTGAAGATTTCTAACTTGCAAATAATTGATTAGTTTTAATTCCGCACAGTTACATTATAATTATTTTAAAATATTAATTAGTTTTTATAGATAATTACTTAATAAACAATAAAACATATATATATATATTTACTTATTTATTTTACAAGTCTAATAATGTTTTACAGAAACTATGAACAAAAATATTATAATTATTAATTATTTTTAAAATTATGCATTTAAATTTAGGTTGTGAGTGGCAAGAAATTAGGTTCCATTTATACAAGTTACATAATTTGGTTGCATTTTATTTACTTGGTTGGTGATATATAAATATAGAAGTTGAGTTTCTTTGATTAAAAACATGTAAGGTATAGAAGAAGTTAAAGGGAATTCTAGTACTTAAACTACTATATTTAATATAATTAGGAATTATGCATACATTTTTAGTTACAACTAACTTATTAGGTATTGTTTGAGTAGTACATTGGGTTTCTAAGATTTTATTTTTTTTTATAATTTATGAAAAGAATTCTTTTATTTTATTTATTTTTTGAATATTTGTTCAATGAACATTAGAATATATTTTTTTTTTATATAAATTAAAAACTTGAAAACAAATGAAAGTTTTATAATTAAAAATAAAAACAAAAAACAAAAAATATAAATAAACGTCCTTAACTTGTTATTTGGTATTTATATTTTAATTATTATTTACACTATCTCTAATTTTAGTTGCATTCATTGACTTCAAAGGTCCAACGAATCTTCGAAAACGATTGGATGAAGAAAAAGTTTTATATTTCATGCATAATTTTCTTAATGTGTTTACGTTTTGAGAAAATTTAAAGAAAAATATGTTATTTATCAAAACATAACAAATATGTATTTTATTTGTGTTTATTTAAAATTAAAAATATTAATATTATTTAACATCATATAAGAGATAGATATTTAATTTAAAAAAGTAGGAAAGTGAGTTCTATTATTTAATTTCTGAAATTTGAAATTTGGATTTTGTTTTAATTTGAAAAGTTTTAATTTGAAAGTGAAAAGCATAAGCCATTAAGATTTGTTATGGAATGAAAGCATTGGAATTTAAAGCTATAACAACTATTAAATCACCTAAATCCCCAACCATTAAAGTGACACCAACAAGAAATGATAAATGAAAATTTAAAATTTGGAATATAAATGGCCGAATTACGAAGATTAAAGGTTTTAATGAGTAATTAATATGTTTTGGTTGTGTAATTAATAAGATTAATTTGTTGACGTGTTACTTTGTGTAACTCGAATGTGTGGCCTTTATCCAAGCTCATAAAGTAACTTAACAGCTCAATTGAAAAGACTTGGAAATGAATAATGAGTGTAATAATTTTAATTTATTTAAACGTTTTTATCCAAAAAATTTTAATTTTTTATTCTTTTCCTTAAGTTGGATTAAGGGTCCACAAAGGTTCTATGAAAAACATTTCTCATAATTTATATAAAGAGATTTTAGTTATAAAATTTGGGAATTCCTTGTTGTGTCCGTGTCAGATATATGATATATGTATTTGATACTGATATTTATCCGATACTTGTAAGTAAAATACGTATAAGTAAAATGGACAATTAAAAAAATTACTAGATTTATAACAATTCTACACGATTTTAAAAAAGAAAAATACATTATTTTTTTATAAACTCAAATTTATTGTATAAATTTTTATTATAATTATAAAAATAAAAAACAAATAATTTTGAATTCGTGATGAAAGATATTTTTATACTAAAAAATTAAAAATATACTTATACAAATATATAAATTTGTCTTCCTTTATCCTACATTTTAGAGATCATAAGTATCTCTGTATCCATATCCAAATTGTATCGGTGTCCGTAATTCCGTAATAAATATATAATAATATATAGTGATAGAAAATTTTTATTAGAAAAAGAAATATTGAGAGAGAGAAATGGGGTTAAGGAGGGTTTATAATTATGAATGATGAGAAGATTATTATGACGGTTGGTGTTTGAACATTTGATTCCGTACTATTGTGTGCATACTTATGCCGTGTCTCGCACTCTCATAGTTTCTTCACTCATAAACACATAACAAACACAACAATGGCATTCCCACCAACACTCACTCACAAACACCAACGCATGCCGCACTCATGACTCCCAAATCCTACCGTCTCTCCGCCTGCCACCGCCATCCCACCGCCCCCATCACTGGTTTCTGCGCCCTCTGCCTCCGCGAACGCCTCGCCGGCATCCCCTCCGACCAATCCCCTCCCTCTCCTTCCCTCCGCCGCTCCAAATCCTGCGCCCGCCCCGCCGACGACCCCGCCACCGCCGACCCCCGCCGCCGCTCCTGTGAGGTCCGCCCCCGCAGCTCCCTCTCCGATCTCTTCTCCCGCGACGACACCAGAAAATCCCGTTCGCGCAAACAGGCCTCCGTGGTTAGGGTTTCCAACGACGAGAGCGTTGCCGACGAGGAAACCAAGACGGTGAAGGAGTTTATAGATCTCGAACTGCAGCTCCGCAAGAGGAAAGCCGCCAGGGATTCCAGAACCTTCTGGAACGCCGCTGCCGAGAAGTTCAAGAAGTGGAAATGGAAACACAGGTCTAAGAAAAGCGCTGACGTTGATGATAATGTGAAGGGAAATGCAGAGAAGCGAAGTGCGCGGCGATTGAGAGAGACTCGATCGGAGGTTGGAGAATGCAATTTGGGGAGAAGATCCTGCGACATGGATCCGCGGTTTTCGATTGAAGCGGGAAGAATCTCGTTCGATTGCCCTCGCGCTTCTTGGGATGGGTGTTTGATTGGGAAACCGTGTTCTAGGCTTTCTCCGATGCTTTCACTCGATGAAGATTCCAATTCCAATAACAGCAATAACAACAGCAACAATAACAGTGTTGGTTTGGAAAGTTCTGGCGATGGTAGAAGGAGTTTTGGTTTTGATAGATCAAGCTCTCGTAGGAAACAGTCAGTTGCAGGGCTTGATGAGTTGAAATTGATGTCAAATGCAAATGTGAATGCGAAGGTGTCTCCGGCCACCTTCTATGGTGCCAAGTTGTTGATTACTGAAAAAGAGTTGATGGATAGTTATGTGAGATCTTCAGCTGATGCTGTTGAATCTGGTTGTGTGATGGAATCTGATTCCAAGGATGTTTCTGGTGCGGCCAATAGGCAAAAGGGTGTCAAGAAGTTGCAGAAATGGCGCGATGTGTGGAGCAAGTTGGGGTTAGTACAGAGAACTGAGAGAAGGGAAGATGGGATTGGGGAAGAGGAGTGTGATTCTGGTGTTGTGGTTGATAAGCCACTTGCAGAGTCTTTGCAGAGGCTTAGGAGGGTGGTTAATGTGCAAGCAAGTGAGCCTGTTGGTCAGAAGCTTATGCGAAGCTATAGCGTTAGCTGTAGAAGCCCTTGTAGAACGGATGGTTTCGCCGATGATTCTGAGAGCAAAGGGAGTGCTTTGAATGGGAGACACGACTTTATGTTTCAGAGGAACCGTAGTGTTAGATATTCGCCAAATAATCCTGACACTGGCTTGTTGAGGTTCTATTTGACTCCGTCCAAGAGCTATAAGAGAAGCAAAGCTGGAAAAAGTAGTGTTAAGGATTTGCATTCAGCCGCCAGAAGTGGCTTGTGAAACTGTATCAGCTGTTGAAATTGAAAGTATGTTTGGTTGTAAAAACATATATAATATTAATTTCCAAATTTTCTAATTATGCTGGTAAGGTAACATATTAGATTATGGTTGCAATTTGTCTAATTTTGCTTAGCAAAAATAAAGTATTTTTTCCATGATGCTGTTGAGATGGTAACTCTCTGATTGTAATGGTTCTAGGAGCTTGGGAGCAAACCTTTATTTTGCTAGAATTTACTGTAAGGACGTGTCATACACTGTTTAATGATTTATATTTTGTTGATGAAATTTGTATGAAGGGGTAATTTTCTGCCTCAAGTGCAGCTATGGCATTTCATGCAAGATGGAAGTGTATCACTCCAAATGCAGCACGAAAGGTTCACTGAGATTCTCATGCTTTATTTTCATATTTCGAAGTAAGTTTCAGCTTCCAAGTTCTAGTTCGGCTATGCTGTTAGTTAAGATTAGCTGTATGAACTACACGTTTTGAAGTGTAACCTTTCCTTATTATTATTCAGAACCAGAAGCTACGTTTCTTAATTATATTGTTATATCTCCTAAATAATTCTTTTTAGCTTTAAAATAAAAAAGTTAAGGCTATGGTGCAGGTGAGAATGTCTGGTATGTGCATTTGATACAGGAACTCCTTGCAAACTCGAAAACAGAATTCTGAATATCCTTTCTCATACCTTATGACAGATCCAAAGCTTGGAATCTAGAATTTGTCCCAGCGAATGAGTCAATTTTCTTTTATATTTTTCCTTGTCAAGGACGACACGTTTATATTCCATAGAAGATAATTTTGTCAGTGGAAACATCTACTGCATAATGGAGGATAACTTTCCAAAAGAACACAGCAAAATCCTTCCCCATAATACATAGTTGCAGAGATTTTACAGGTTCTAAGTAAACAACATATTCAGTCTCAGGGTTAGCCTTTCAAAGTAGAGAATCACCGATATCTGGATTCTCTTCTGACTGTTACCGTTGTAATTGCTTTGTATTTTGGCACTTGAAAGGGAAGAATAAGTTTAAGTTTAAAGCTGGTCAATAGTCATTACTCATTTATGGTTAATTGCTTGTTTAGCAAGGGCTTGGGGAAAAATATTTTCCATGTTTAATTGTTTGTCACAGAGAAAAGCGTGTTGCTTGTTTTAAGAAAACACGGAGAAAAGATTATGGTCACTGCTTTATCATCCATTGTGTGTTGGCTTTTCAAACCTAAAATTTATTATGGTCCTACTTCTGATGGTACCTTGCCTTCATTACTTTTCTTTTCTTTTGCATTCAGGTACACCCATGTTTACTCCTCCTATTGGTTTGCACTTAGGAATGGTGCCTGTGGATTTTTTTTACCTCTGTTGCAGCTTCCTATTTCTGATTTTGTGCTTTATTTCTTTGGTTAAGCACTCTGTTTCTCATTGAATTTATATGCTGCTAGTTTTTGTTTATATTAATAAAATTGTACATTTGTTTCATCTCCTTCATAGTTGTTAAAAGAATTGTACAATTATATACAAAATAATTTGTTTAAAGTTAATTCAAGATATTTGTAATTGACTTTTTGATTTTGAAAATAGTTTGTTTCTGACTTCTCTTTTTGTATTTTCTGCTGATAGTCATAGGTTTTGCTGATGATCAGATGTTGACCCTACATACAAGAGACTTACTATAACTCTTAAGCTTTGGTAAATTGAAACTGAGTGCTTTCCATCAAACACTTCACTTTTCACTGCTCTTTCAATGATGTGGTGGCCATACCACATAATTGCAAATTAGAAAAATATCTGACTTATTTATGAAGGTCTGAGCAAAAAGCACAACCTTTGACTTACAAGCTGCAAATCTCATTTCCATATTTTTCGTTAAGTAAACTCACATTTTTGGGGCACATTTACGTAATATTGTTTTCCTCGATATTATTAGATTAATAAGGGATGATAGAAGAAGATTTAAATAATTTTGGGGCACACTTGCTAGGTAATTGTTTAGAAAGGATATTTTTTAATATTTTTTTTTAAAAAGTCATTAACAAATGACCATTTCAATTGGTTATATCATCATGAAAATTAATTTTAAAATAAATGAACAATTTAAACGTGTAATTTTATAACCGATTTTAATTTGAAAACAATTTTTGAGATAAAAAAAAGTTATAAGAAAATACCAGATTTGTCTTAAATCCAAACAGTTTGTTAACTTACTCTATTTTTCAATAAACGAATTGACAATATTATTAAAATAGCTAAAACATGAGAGTTTTTTAGTTTAAAGAAGATAAAATGGAGTCAAATTGTGGAGAAGTATATCAAAGTGAAGCACAATAAATGTTTTATTTCTCACCACTGATAGTACAGAAAAACCCATTTTTATAGAACTAGAGCAGCAGTGCATAGAACAAAAAGGCCCCCTCCCTCCTTGAAAACTAATTCACAAACATAAGACAATCCTCCATAAATATTGCTTCATTACATTACTCATGGTTTGAAAAGACAAAAAGAAGCTAGGAAAAGTCTCTGTTAAAGATAATTAGCACTGTGTGACCTCTATATCAGATTTTGACTTGAATCATTCCCACTAAACTAACATCTTATTTTACACAGTATTGCCTCAGGTTCGCTCACACATATCCATCAACAAAGAACAACAAACAGAGTGATTTGTCTTTTTCCTCTTTCACATTTATTGGAATTACAATATCCAAACACACACACAAAAAAAATGCAAACTCAATATTTACTACCAGCAATAGTTTTGAGCACTCACTTCAGTCATTCATTCCACATCAAAGCCCTTCTCCTGAAACTCAGCAATGACCTCATTCCTCATCCTCGTCCACAGTCTCTGAGCCTCCAGATCAAACTTCTTGTCCTTCAGCTCCTTCTTGTAGTCACTCTCATCCTTATCATCTTCACCAGTCCCTTTGGGACCAATGCTTGTCCCAATCATTCCACCCTTGGCAACGAACTCCTGCATTGCCTCTTGATCACCAGGGTAAGGATACATCCTCCGCTCGTATAAATGAGCAAGCTCCTTCTCTTCCTTTGGCTTTGGCTTCAGTGTCCACCAACCCAGTGGCGATGTCTCGTTGTACCACCACACTGCCCCAATCACTGCGTACGTGCAAACCAAAGCCTTTCCAATCTGCTTCCAGAAGTAGTAGTTCTCCTTCCCCAACCCAATTTTCCTCAGGAAGTCCTGGGCATGTTGTACACCTGCGTTGGAACATAAAGTGGTCCACAAAATTTGATCAAAGATGCAAGATTCCTGTCTGAAACATTTTATCAAACACCTTGTGTTCAAGGTTGGATTACGCAAAAATCAAGCCCTATGCCATTGATATGGTTTAACACGGACGTTGCTAACATACTATAGTTCTTCTGTTATGGTAAAGCTTCACTTCCAAATTTTGGGTATGTAGAAAGAGAGGTACCTGTTTTGGGTTGTGGCTCCTGAAACCGCTTCCGAGGCATTGCGAGAGTGAGATTTCGATCATTCGATCAACATTGAAACTAGTGGCCATGACGTGGTTTGGTAGTGTGGGCCTGGAAAGTTCTCGGACATTGAATGAGCCCATTATTGGACCAGAACTTAATGAAGGTATGTTTCTTTCTGCACCTCCATAGCTTCTTGGACATCCCCCATAGGTCACTTGAAAAGACCATTTCGTCCTTAAAAAATACATTCTTGATTCAATCCAAAAATGTTATTTTTCTATTGTAGAATCCAAACTGTATTTCCAAATTCAAAAATACCTTTCAGAGATTTTACAATCCAATATATATATATATATATATATATATATATATATATATATATATATATATATATATATATTAAAAATTCATTATGGATTATAAAATTTAGAAAGCGTTCCTGAATCCAAAAGCTGAGAGATATTTTTTGGATTTACAATCAAAATGTATTTCAGATATTACCATCCAAAATACATATTATAGAGACTGTTATGAATTTTATAATTCCATAAAAAAAATTGAAAAATCCTATATAAAAAAAAAGTGTGTTGAAATTAAAAAAAATAAATATGAAGGTATAGGAAGAATTTGCATAGAGAATTACTCTTATTGGATGGTAGAAACTTTTAAGAAAAATACGATATATTTATGAAATTAAAAATATAGATTGAGCTTGAACTTGTTTTCTGTAATATGTTAGGTAAAAGGGAAGATAATTTAACTATTTTAATTTGAGTTCTTTTTTTAATTATGTTGTCCCTTCATTATATTCAACAATTGTGGTAACTGTTGATTCTGATCTGATTCCGGAATTAAATCATGAGCTGCACACTGATGTGAAAGATCTGACACACATTGTGAATAATAATAAGGATTTTATACATTATTTTGACAATATTTGATGATCTAATACATGGTGAAAACAAAGCAGAATTAACTTTCTAAACATGCTCCACCTTGTTCCATGCACCAGAACATAGCACTTAATTTAAAAAGACTATAGAAACTGCATAATTTGAACATCCTTTTAACACTCAATGAAGTGTTCCAACTGATTTTTTATATGTGTACAACTTTGACAGCAGAAGGAACACAATAAAATTGAGCACGCTCAAGACTGTGAGTAGCAAGAAGAAATAATCAAGGTGACCATAGTTTAGTTTGTCAGGTAACCATCCAGGACCACCATTCATAGTTGTAACCTTTGTGACAATTGTTATGAGCAAAGAGCTCAAGTACTGTCCAAATGCAAATGCTAGGAGTTGGAGAGCAGAACATGTGCTTCTCATGGCATCAGGGGCTTGCTCATAGAAGAATTCTAACTGCCCAATGAAGGTGAACACTTCAGCACAACCTATGATAAAATATGGTGGAACTTGCCAAAATATTGACATGGGAACCTCCTTCAGTTCATAATAATTGTGCCTTCTCACCATTTTAAGTCTCACATTCTCCAAAACCACTGCATATACCATAGAAAATATGGATATGAAAAGGCCAGTGCCCATTCTCTGCAGCTGAGTTAGGCCATTTCTGCGCCCACTGAACTTTCTTGCTATTGGAACAATGATTCTGTCATACACTGGGACCCAAAAAATGACACTGATGGTATCAAAGACAGAAAGAGTAGCTGGTGAGATTTGTATCTTTGTGTTTCTCACATGGTTATCCATGGTGTCCCCTTGCAGTATGAAGTAGTTGCTCATTTGACTATAAACAGTTGAAAATATGATGCCAGTGGCCCATATAGGAAGCAATCTTACAATGGCTTTAATCTCTTCCACTTGAGTCACAGTGCAAAGTCTCCATGGATTTACTGGGTCTTTCCCATTATCTGAATCTCCTACCACTGCTGCTTTGTCAAAGAATCTGCAACGCACAGGTGGTAAATGTAAATGTGAATACAAAACTAGATAAAGTAATAGGGCAGTGTCTTTTTTCATTTATCTTTTCTGACTTAAAACTAAGTTGTTGTGTATAGGTTAAAAGAAAAACTAGACAAATGTTCATGATTTCCAAAAACTTAGACAAATGTTCATAAGTCTAATGATTTATCAACTTGTCCTTATTTGATAGGATATATCAAATAACATGTGAAATTATAGTCTCGGACACTACTTTTAAATAATGTGTTCGTAGAACACATCGAATCAACACTTTATAACATATGTATTGGTAAAGTGTTTAATTCAAAAAAATTGGACTCATTATCTATCAGTGACACCCACATGAGACAATAAAGGGTGTGTCAAAGGGTATTTTTCAACTAGAGGAGAAAACATAATGAAATTTGTGGCTATTGTTTACCTTAATCCATTTGAGTGCTGAAGCTTGCGACTTCCTTGAATAGCTGATTCTGAGTCTTCCTGTAGCTCATATAACCCAGACTTATCATTAGGTACTTCAACATCATACTTTCTTATGGATGCAACTACAACCTGACACATGCGAGTGAGGGGGCTACCTCCTGGCTTCTGATTCCGATACAGCTTTGTACCTGAAAAGAAACTCACCACAGCAATTGCCATGGCCACTGCTGGAATGCCAAATCCCCATCCCCAACTTACAGTAGTTTGTACCCACACCAATAGAGAAGCAGCAACAAGGGCACCAACATTTATTGAAAAATAGAACCAGTTGAAGAAAGAACTCTTGTGCTCCTTCTCAGCTTTATCAGCATCATCAAATTGGTCTGCACCAAATGATGAAACACAAGGCTTTATCCCACCAGTGCCAAGAGCTATAAGGTAAAGAGCCACAAAACAAATTGCTCTCTGTCCCTCAGTAGCATGACAATTCTCTTGTGGATCGCAGGTTGGTTTCATGCCAGGAACTGATGCAGACAATGTCAATAGTGTCATTCCCTATGCAAGAAAACAAAAGATTTGGTTACTTCTCCCATTTTCATTTGGTTTCATTTTATTGATTCTCTCATTCAATCTTTTTTTCTTCTTCTTCTAATCAATGAAGGTGCTACAATCTTTATACAAGATGCTCAAGATCCACCTACATTAATAATCCAAAAAAAAAACTACTATAACACAGCACCTTTCAAACTCCAATCTTAACAACATCCGTAATCTTACACAAACAAACAAACAGAGATTACAAACTTCAGAAAAAACATATACTACCAATCCAACAGAATCACAAACACACCTAACACAAAACGTATAATTTGTGAGGCGACATTATCTCTTCCACTCTACCATGATGGTTAGCAGTAATAGTGTAAAGATTGAAGAGAATGTACTCACAATAACATAAACTATTGAAAAATAAAGAATGGTGAGATATCTTCCAAGATAGGCATCAGCCACAAAGGCTCCAATCAATGGAGTGATGTAGCATGTTCCACCCCAATTTGCAACGTTCTTGGAAGCAGTAGCACCATGCTGATTTAGTTGAGTCTTGAAATAAGACACAAGATTTGTGCTCATCCCATAGTATGCCAATCTCTCACTGCATTCATTTCCTGCAAATTGGTCTTATTAATTCCTTAACCCACAAAACATAAACTGTTGGAGAATAGAGATGCACAGTGGTTACCTAAAATAAAAGGGCAGGCTCTCCAGGTTCCAGTTTCCTTTTTGTTAGCACGATTCCCACGGTAATCCACTGTTCCATCTTTTGTGTAAACATCTTCCTCAGCCATTGTAGTTCAGTGGAGGGATAGTGGAATTTGCAACCAATCAAGCTAGAAATTGACATGTCAAAAGCCAAAAACCAAGAATGTCATTGAAAATAAACTCATTATTCTTCTTATGCTGCATAGTGTATAGCCACTTGGTTAGAAAGTGCAACCCTTACCTTCCATAAAATAATATTGTTCAGCTTGAGATGAAGGTGTCACCTAAGAAGCAAAACACTGAGTATGGCAAATGTTTGATGAAGACTATGAGTCAGAGAAAAAGTTATATAGAGTGTTTTTTAGTGTGAGAGTAGGATGACGTTTTGTTCAAGGCATTGAATCTGCTGAATCTTATGCAGACCTATGCAAACAAGAGGTCAAATCCAATCATTAGGGAGCTGCTTCTGCTTGTCATATATATATATATAGTTATTATGAACCAAAGTTTGTGGTGAAAACTAAACTGCAAAATAATGCAGTAAAATAGTATATGATCATCTGTAAATGGTAATGTGTTTATTTGCGTGACGTTGGGTTTATCATTGGTGGGAAAGGGACAGGTATAATATAAGAAGGACAATAAGAAACGAACACTTTCTTGTTTTCTAACCCATGAAAAATATTCTAATCACAACTAGTAATGGATATATGTCTGGAAATTAATTCCTCCAATGCAAGGTTATAGTTCAGATTAATTTAAACACACATTCCAAATTCAATTATATTTAATGGTTTAGAATTACTGTGTTACTGTTACATATTTTTCTTATCGAAAATGTCGTGAGAGTTCTGCACTGGAAAAAAAATGTCACTATTGAGTTGAGTTATAAGTGAGTGCAAACCTCAATCTCATGAACTGGTTTTATGTGTTGGGCCTATCATGGCACCTGCTATCGGTTTTATGAGGTTGAGTTAGACTTTGTTTTATGATATTAGACCCATAATTATCTAATATTCATGCTAATATATACAAATATAGAAATATATAATATCCATCTGTATATATACTGTAAAAGAGTGGCATCTCGATTTTATATTATATACATTTGACAAAAACAAAACCCAATTAAGATAATTTCAATAATAACAAGTTAAATAAATATTATATATGGTTGTTAGATGAGTTAAGGATAATGGGTTCAAAAGATTTATAAAAACAAATAAATACTCAATTCTTAAAAACATATAAAATTTTATAAAATAGTTGAAGAAACCAAGAAAAGAAGGCTAATAGGAAGAACTGAAATGAATGAAGAAGATACCAAAAATAGAAGAAATGGAAGTAATATGCATTGCAAGCAGTGATATTAGAAAAATTACTTTGTGTATTCTAAATGAGAAAAGAAATATGGTTCTTTAGATATATGGCCCCTAAGAATGGTTAGAGTTTTTATAAACAACTTAACATCAACTTCTCTTTATTTTATAAAAAATATATAAATATTATATAGTACAAGCTAAATCAACACTTTAATACATCTTTTGTAAGAAAATAAAATAATATACATAGATTTTTTTTATTTAAAATATTATCTTAATTTCTAAGTTAAGTTATACCAACTAACTAAAGATGAACACCAAATTATTAACTTAATATAATATATTTAATATATTTCAAAATATTTTTAGTCAATAGTCATATTTTTTTAATGTTAAAATAACTTCATAAATTTAGTGTTAGTTAGAATGAATATATAATATAAATAAATAAATAATATCGACTTGATTGTTAATTACATATTTTTTTCAATTAGTGTATCGTTTACTTTGAAATTGAGAATTCTATTGGGATTTTATCCTTAAAAAATATTTAAATTATCATTTAGTTAAATAAATTCAATATAAATAATCACTAAATCACAATAGTTCAAAGACTATATTGATAAACATGCATTATATATACTTGAGAAAAATAAAGAAGAATTCATGCTTATCTACATGATTTTTTTAGGTGAGTACATGAAATATTATGTCATAAAATATCATACCTTTTTTTTCAAGAAAAAGAAAAAGAAAAAGAAAAAGAAAGGCTTACGTGTATAAACCTAACCAACTATAAATGTGTGTTCACAGTGTACAAATGTGTGTTCACAGTGTACGTCAACCATTGTAACTAGTACATGCTTCTTATTTGTTACTACTTTTATACATCATCACATTATTCACTCATTTAAATTTAATTAAGAGAAACACAAATATTATCACGTTTGCATGTCTATATTAAAATTAAAAAAATATATAAAATATCACCTTTTACTTTTTTGATGTTTTGAAGTATCTTCTAAAAAAAATAGTTGACACAAACCAATTTATATTTTTGAAGGGATGCGCTGGTAATACGCAGTCGGAGTATCTGGATAAAATTAAAGGATTTTTTATCATGCAAATATTATGTATTTTTTTTGTTTTTGTTGTGTTTGTGGTTTGTTAAGGTGTTGTGCTTTTTGTACAAGAGATTAAAAAAATATCTTATATTATTGGAGGCTAACGTTTGGTATGTATTTTGGAGTTTGTTATGATGATATACCATGACTAGTGTCATGGACGAACCTCTTTAGTTGTTTTGTTAAGGTAAAAATTTATTGGTAGTTTCTGTTGTGAGTTTGGAATAAACTTTGAAATAAGATTTTATATTCTTTTTTCTGTATAAGAGTTGAGATACCTTTGAAGTGATTCATATTTATTTATTATTTTTCTGATAAAAAAAGACATGGTTGAAAATCAAGTTTATGATTAAAACTTTACTTGACATGTTAAAATATTACTTAAATTCACTAAATTTGTTAGGCTTAAAATGTTTAGATATTAATTACTTCATCTGTTTGAATTTGGTAAAAAACAGAAAGATTTGTGAGATTGATGAATATGATGAGAAGAGTTGTTTAATGAGATGATGATGGTACCAACTCCTCCAATGGCTGCTTTTCAGGGAAACAAACTTGTAATTTTGATCTCATAATAATGCCAGCAATTCCTGAAAACCATTCTTCACCAATATTTATTTGTTGGGCTACCATTAACGTCACCCTCACCCACCACCATGCTAATCATCCATTGGAAAAATCTTAATTAGTTCATCCACAATAGTATAATTAATAACATTTCTTTAACCCTTTGCTTTTCATTAAAGACTAGTGTTTTAAACATTATTATTTCATTGTCATATTTCACATATATGAATAAATGTTTAACGAAAATAAAACGAAAGAAGAAACACTAAAAACAAATTACATGGTTATCGAATCACAAGAGTTATGTTATTTATTAATTTCTATGATAGTTATCTTAAAATTTATATCCATAATAAATTGTGATGAGATGATGATAAGAAAATATTATATATTATCAATACTAATTATTATTAGCACTATATACTACCTATGAATATTAAACAAGGGTACTAATAATGAATATTAAAATAATAAAGGTATATTTTGAAAGAGAAAAATATTAATTAGATGTTTATTAAAATGATATTTGTTCTTACTCATGGGGAAGTATTTCACTTTTTCTTGATAATCCTAGTTAAATTTATTGTGAGGTCGTCTTTGATTAATGAGGGTGGATACTTATAAAAAGTAATATGATGTCTAAATTAGAGTTTGATATGAGATAGGTGAGAGTAGTAAATATTATTCAATGCATATTTTTGTCTTCATTGATGTGCACATTTATAAGATTATGATTGACCTCTGATACTGAATCTAGATTATGACATGTTATCGGATTAACCTCATTTTTTATCAACAATAAATAAATAGAATAAAATAAGTCACTTCAGGGTATTCTAATTCTTATATAAAAATTTCAAATCAAGCTTTCCAGCACCCAACCAGCTGGAGTTCAACCGACATTACAACACATCAGTCATATTAACATATCATATCAAGATTACAAGAGCCCAACAAAATAAAATTACATCAACCCTTAAAAAAATCATATTTCCAAAACAAAGACACAACAATCCAGGAATAACCTTGTACTTAAGTTAATCATAGTGTATTAGGAATGTTGGTTAGGTCTATAAAAAGAATATATAAGCCACATCACTCAAAGGTATTCGGTCATTAAAGGTGTTCACTTTTGGTGTTCGTCTAAAATATTTCAACTCAAAGTGAAAGGAATTAAAGCTTGATTCAAATAATGGCAAAAAAATTTCAAACAGATAGACTTTTAAGTTATTAAAAACAACTACTTGTTTATGTGTTACAGTTTCACTTTTTTACGATAACTATTTTCTTACGATGATGTCAAGTTCCTCACCAATCTATGGAGTTTGGAGAATCTGTTAGAAGCTTCTTTTTTAATAGATCTTTACCATTAATATATATTTTTTATTAAAATTAAATCATATTCGAGTAGCAACAGAGTTCACAGAAAAGTTTATATTGGTCTTTTCGTGAAAAAAAAAATCTATTTTTAATTTCCCCTCACTTTACTCTTAACATTCTCTCTTTTTTAAGAAAAAAAAGAGTTAAACAAATTATATAAAAAATTATCTGATTTTCTAGATATGAAAGTTTATAGTAGAGGATTATTTTCAATGTTTCTTATTTTTCTTTCAACTTAATACATGTTTTTTATATATAAAGCTGATTTTTTTCTTCAAACGAAAACAAAGTTTTCCATAAATTTATTCAAGCAAAAACTAATTTTAACTATAATGAATTAATTATTAACATAATTTAATTTTTATACTCATCCTAAACACGTTCCAAATTCATGTGACCCAAGTGAGATTAATCTGGTTATTACTACCCATATGGGAGAGAACCAAATTAATTACAAGTTAACAATGACATATTTTCAACAGGTGGAAACTGTCACAAATTTAGTTTGTAACAACCAAACCAAGAACTCCAATAACAAACTAAAATAACAGTTTTTGGTTCTTAAAACATTTGGTGTTGTGTATTTGTCATCTCATTGACTTCATCCGATGAAACCGTGTATCCATTCCACCAATTGCCATGTTAGCTGAGAATCGTTGTACTTCACCCAATATGGTTCAACCAAACCCAGTATCTGATGTGACCACCTAGTCCATCACAAACAAATATAAAAAAAAAACATCACCCACAAAACTCATCTTTCTTAGCTTCAAAAGCTGTCTTAGTCCATCTATAACTTGCTACTTTATGTGACACACAAGAAAAATAATGCAACTTTCTGGCCATCTTCTTTGTGTCTTTTGGTGTATATTATTATATTAATTCTACTATTCTGTCTTAAGTTTTTCTTCAACCAACTGATTAAAAGGACATGACAACAGAGAATACCTCTTTATAAGCATGCCCCTTCTTACTTGCTTTGCATTGTGCATTCCACAGAGTCCTACCCTACCATCTCTGCTTTGTGTGTGGAGGCAGAGAAAGTTCATGATGTGGATCAAAATCATTCTTCTATTAGCAGCTTGCATGCTTCCTCTTTCAGTGGAAGCCATGGTTCGACACTACAAGTTCAACGTAGGTGCACTGCATTGCATATTGCATTACACTCTCATTTTAGTTATCATGATAGAAGTTGCTTTCTCCATCAGTTAAAGTCTTATTTCATGTAAAAAGTGTTTTCTGTATTGTTTCTTAGTAGAGAGATCTTACTTTTTACATCAACTAAATCTATATCCGTTTATGAATAAATGGTATAAAAACGCTTGCTTAGAAAAGCATGCATGCTTATGTTCTCTCACTCAACTACAGCACTTGCTTGCTATATGTGTTATAGGTAATAACCTAAGTTTATCACTTTTGAGTGCTTCTGATGCAGTTATTGTCTCATCTAAAACTATTCATTACTGCATGAAAGAGCCTAAGTGTTGTGTAGCTAGTTCAGCTGCTATTTAGATATTAAGAAAATGCAATTGAAGAACTAAGAAAAGTGTATACCTTCATAAAGGTATAGCTAGGTGTAATATTTGTATTTTCCAATTACTGTTGCCAGTTTTATCAGCACTGAGACACCTTAATATATAATCTTCTACATGTCATTGAAGTGAAGCATACTAGCCTAAAGTAAATGTTCATGCATACATGTTCCTTAATTGGTTTTTGTTGTGTGCAGGTGGTGGTGAAGAATGTCACAAGATTGTGTTCAACCAAGCCCATAGTAACAGTAAATGGAAAGTTCCCAGGCCCCACCATCTATGCTAGGGAAGATGACACTGTTTTGGTGAAGGTGGTTAACCATGTGAAATACAATGTTAGCATCCACTGGTGGGTCTGCTAGAATTACTATACTATACTCTAAAGTCTAACTTTGAATGATATTTTTACATTTCTTTTACTAATTTGATGGTGAATGAAAATTGAACAGGCATGGGGTGAGACAATTGAGGACAGGCTGGGCTGATGGGCCTGCATACATAACCCAATGCCCAATTCAACCGGGCCAGGTGTTTGTGTACAACTTCACTCTCACAGGGCAGAGAGGGACACTTTGGTGGCATGCACATATCCTCTGGCTCAGGTCAACTTTGCATGGTGCATTGGTCATTTTGCCCAAACTTGGAGTTCCTTACCCTTTTCCCAAACCCAATGCAGAGAAAGTTATCCTACTGAGTCAGTTCCTCTACATTTTTCTTTATATTCTTTTCTACAGTATAAATAATTTTATATTGTTCATCAATCACAAACTATTATATGTATAATAATTACCTTAAGTATCATACTAATAATGTATAAAACTATTTTTTATGTCACTAAGTGTTCCAATCTATACCTGTCTTTTGCATGTTCATGAATTAGAGAAAAGAAATCAGATTTTGCTAACCAGTTAAGGTATTCAAAACAGAAATTTCTATTAGAAAGCATAGTAAAAGTACATTAATAACACATTTTAATAGAAACTTTTATGTTTTGAATTCATTAATAACTAATAGTAGTATATATATATATGGACATGTTTGATATAATTAATAAATGTCAATGTTTCAAAATTTGAATTTTTTCAGGTGAATGGTGGAAATCAGATACAGAGGCCATAATAAAGGAAGCCTTGAAATCTGGGTTGGCACCAAATGTCTCTGATGCCCACACCATTAATGGTCATACAGGATCTGTTCAACAGTGTGTCTCCTCTCAAGGTGAAACTTACTATAAGATGGACAAAAATTCACTTGCAGTTTTACTTGGTTTGAATTTTTATGACAATTACAAAAATGTCAAGTATTTGATATTTTTCTTTCTGCATAAGTATTTAAAGATGAAAAACTATTGAAACCATGATCACAACATTTTCACTAGAGACTGAATAGTGACTTCCACCATGCAGGAGGGTACAAACTTCAAGTTCATGCTGGAAACACCTACTTGCTAAGAATAATCAATGCTGCACTAAATGAAGAGTTGTTCTTTAAAATTGCAGGTCATCAACTCACTGTTGTTGAGGTTGATGCTGTCTACACAAAACCTTTGAAAACTAACACCATAGTTATAGCACCTGGTCAAACCACAAATGTGCTTCTGAAAGCCAACCGTGCCACTGGCAAATACCTAGTAGCTGCCACTCCATTCATGGACTCTCCTATTGCAGTGGACAATGTGACTGCCACTGCAACATTACACTATTCAGGCTCACTTAGTTCCACCATCACAACCCTCACTTCATTACCTCCCAAAAATGCCACCCCAGTTGCAACCACCTTCACTGACTCACTCAGAAGCCTAAACTCCAAAAACTACCCTGCTAGAGTCCCTACAAAGGTTGACCATAACTTGTTCTTCACTGTGAGCCTTGGAGTCAACCCTTGTCCCACTTGTGTCAATGGTAGTAGGGTGGTTGCAGCCATCAACAATGTGACCTTTGTGATGCCAAAAATCTCTCTTCTCCAAGCACATTTCTTCAACATAAGTGGAGTTTTCACTGATGATTTTCCCAGAAAGCCTTCAGTGGTTTATGACTTCACAGGGACACAACAACCAGCAAATCTGAGGACCAATAGAGGGACAAGGGTCTATAGGCTTGCCTACAACTCCACTGTTCAATTGGTCTTGCAAGACACTGGAATGATCACACCTGAGAACCATCCTGTTCATCTCCATGGGTTCAACTTCTTTGTGGTTGGTAGGGGACAAGGGAATTTCAACCCCAAAAGGGACACCAAAAAGTTTAACCTTGTGGATCCTGTGGAGAGAAACACAGTTGGTGTTCCATCTGGGGGGTGGACTGCTATTAGATTCAGGGCTGATAATCCAGGTGAAGTGGTCAATTTCACTGTGTTTGAAGGCTACAATGTTTATACAATAGAAAGTTATTGCATGTCTCATCTTTTTCTTACATGCTTTTCTTTGTGTTTGTTAGGTGTTTGGTTTATGCATTGCCATTTGGAAATTCATACAACATGGGGACTAAAGATGGCATTTTTGGTGGACAATGGTAAAGGACCAAATGAGTCAATACTACCACCTCCAATTGATCTTCCCAAATGCTGAGTTTGCTTAAGGAGGAAAAGAGGGAAACATAATAACAACATTTTCTTGGAGCAAATAAAAAGGACAAGTTGAAAATGGGAAAATAAGACCAATTAACATGTCTTCACTTTCTGTATTTTTTCCCTGTAATTTTTTCATTTTTTTTGCATTATTTGTACTTCTCATCTTCTTCAGAAATAACTTAGGCTATATATAATTATGTATACAGCATGAATATAAATTTAAAGGTTTTCCTGAATGTGTTGCCTGATGTACTTGCATCAACAGTTCTGTTAACTTGTTTACTGGTACTACAAAGCTTCAAAACTGGTTATGCAATAAAGAGTTATATAAAAAATAACTCACATGTCTCTTATAAATTTGAATATTTTAAATTAATTCTCTCTTAATTTATTTTATTTTATTGAATACTTAAATTTTTTATACTTTTCAATTAAGTTTATGTTATTTTTTTTGTTGAGTTATGTGACTGTTGTTGAACAATTCATCTTTCTCCTCTTGTTTTAAGTCATTTATTTTGAAAACATAGTTTCATCATCTTGCTTGTCTCCATGTATTAAAAAATGTGAAAATGTGAGGTTTTATGATTGATATAAAATGATATTGTCATTAATGTAAAACGACAATCAAATTTTATTGTTTTCATTAAAAACATGTTGATAACGAGATTGTTAGACTCCGTTATGACTTCCACATCATCATCTACAACAACCAATGGATCGTTGTCATCATCACCATTGATGGAGGTGACACTTAGAGTCTCTTATTATCTAAGACATTTTTAATAAAAGTAATAAAAGTCATTTGTTATTTTATATTAATTTTTATATCATTTTATATTAATCATAAAACTGCATATTTTTTAACATTCAAATACAAGTAAGAAAGATAACAACCCAATATAAAAAATTAAAAAAAAAAGTGATATAAACTCAATTAAAAATTATAAAAGTTTTGAACACTCTAAAAACAAAAAAAAATAACAATAAGAACTTAATTAAATACTCAAATTTATGAGACTTCAAACTTAATTAAACTTTAAATACTTTTGTTTCACCAACACTTTGTGATATTTGAACTTAATAATATTTTGTAGAACAAAAGATAGTGAGCCTTTAAATGAGATGAAGTAGCAAGCTACACAAATGTCTCTCCTTTCTAAATTTATTAGTGATGGTGAAATATATTTGGAGGTTGTTAAAAAGGATAAGAATGGAAATATTTTTTAGAAAATAAAAATGACAACCACATTTTATATCACTCACATTTTATATCACAAACAATGGTGAAACTTAAACAACAACCAATATTTTAGCATTAATAATTTAATGGTAACAATTGAAAAATACAATAGCTAAATAACACCACTCTAATATTAGTCGCTAATTAATCAGACACTAAACTTTTAGCACGATAGATTTGATTTGATTCTTACTTTGATTATTAATTTAATGACAGAATAACCTAAATAGTGACCAACTTGAGGTTACTGAATACTATTTTTTGAAGTGTCTAATGATTTATGAAATATTACAAAAATAAAAATAAAATAATGAACTTATTGAAAAAAATATTATTTTTCAATAGAGAGATAGTAAAATTTTAGAATATTCATATATAAAGTGAAAGAATTTATAATAGAAAATTTTAACTAAAAGAATACTTATTCTAAATTGAATTGTAAATTATAATTGAATATAAGATATTTATTCTCAATTAGATAATTAGATTTAGTATGATTTGATCATGAAAATATATTTAATTAAGTTTTTAGTACCTCTAAAAAATTTGGTATTTTCAATTAAGTTTTTATAAAAATATTTATTTTGTTGAATGTCAAAATATTTTTTCATCTAAGTACCATGTCATTTTGATTTTTCTATCAATGGAATGACGTGATCATTATTCTAGTTTTCTCATATCTAGAAGTTGGAAACAAAAAGAGAAAAAATAGCACTTACATCATTTCATTAACACCAAAAATCTAACAACAAAATAATTAAATGAAAATAAAAAATATTTTTAACACTTAACATAATTTTTTTAACATATACTTAATTAAAAATATTTAAAATTTATAATATAATTAAACTTAATTCAATCTTACAAATATAGTAAATAGATAAAAAAAATAACTAAAAATATTAGAAAAGAGACTTAAAAAAATAAGGAGACGTACATGGAAAGAAAGAAAGAAAAAAAAAACACAACAAGAAAGAAAAGTGAATGAAGAAAGACAAAAAAAAAATAGAAATGGGCTATGGACCCATATCCTTACATGGAATGACTTAGAATTCTCATGTTTAAATAATATTTTAATAACTTTTTATTAACCAATAAACAAGAATAGTATGAAAATTATTAACTATTCCTACGAGTATATGAATCTAATTTCGAGTAATATATTTTAAAATATGAATATAATATATATATATATGTTCTTCTCCTTCCTTCGGTCGGGCAGGTGGCTGAGTGATGAACTGGGATCCTTCTCTTCCTTCTGCTTATCTTTCGGCACTCGGGACTCGGTCGTCGGGTGTACACCGGATGGTGGGGGTACC
>Ga0123342_1002125_pt1 | contig 33247 bp, 15 predicted proteins | sample Turbeawhitnodule_FD_89960 | JGI IMG/M metagenome (GOLD analysis project Ga0123342, IMG submission 89960) | Root nodule microbial communities of legume samples collected from Mexico - Turtle bean Mexico white nodule | ecosystem: Host-associated > Plants > Roots > Nodule | place: Mexico: Nepantla... | reverse complement strand
TACTAATTGACAGTTGCCTGGAGGAAGGAGCAGAGGAGTTTCTTTTGAAACCTGTCAAATTGTCAGATGTAAGACGCTTAAAAGATTTCATCATGAAAGGGAAAGTGAAGGAAGTTGAGAAAAAATCTCTCAAAAGAATGCTATCAATTGATTGCAGTCCACCTCTGTCTGCAACATGCTCACCCATCTCTCTTCCATGCGATCCATCACCATCATTGCTCTCACCATTGTCCTCAAAGAAGGCTAGATTGTGATCACAGATTGACTAGTGTCTGTCTCCAATTTTGTCGACACCTGGTGGTGTTGATATCAAAGCATGCACTGTGTTTTGCAACCTTAGGAATCAATCAGAAAAGCAAATGTCAGAGTCGTTGATTTTTTGGCCTCTTGTTTGTCATTTGGTCTTGCTCATGTACAGTGGAAAATTACCAATATATACACAAATAGAGCGCTATTCTGCAACATTTTTTTACATAAAGTGCTCCGTTCTATTTATTCGTTCTTCACTTATCATGGTTTCTTTAACTTTATGAAGTGCATGAATCTTTAAAGTTTAGGAAAAATCACAAGGAAAACGATACAATCTTGAATATAAATTAAAAGATTTTATCATCGCTCTCCTTCCACCCTCAATTTTCTTTCTGGTTCTTTATTGTAATACTTAGATTTGCTTGAGAAAAGGGGTCGTGGAAAAGTTTTCCTTGTAATTTTGCTGTTTCCTATTGTTAGTAGGGCAAAACTTTTCGTTACATATAATAGTTGAAGATCTAGGACTCAGCATGCTGATGTAAATAAACTTGGCATTCAGAAGCTAGCAAGTCTCTGCATTGAATGGTCTTTTCTTGACTATTAGGACCTGTTTGTCAATCTTTAATAGGGAACAATAATAGCGAATAGAAAGTTGGAAAAACGAAAAAAAAAAAAAGTTAAAACATCAAAAACTATACAACTTTTTCTTTAAAATTTCTCTTTCTCTATCAGAATATTTGTAGAGAAAGATGAGTTGGTACTATTTTTTTTTAAAATTAATAAATTATATATGATTATGTAGGTAAATTATATATTTTAGTATATATATAACATTCATAATTTTTTTATTAATATTAATTTTAATTATTAATACATATTTTTATTTAATTTAATATATTTTTTTATTTTAAATTATTTTAATTTTAATATATATTTTTTAAATTTTTATAATAAATTCTTTAATATTTTTTTTTTAAAATTTATTATTTATCAAATTTGTAAACTTATAATTTTAAAAATTAAAAAAAATCTTTTTCAATATCACATCAATTACAAATTTCAATAAACTTTCATCACAAATCTATTCTAATATATCCCAATACAAACAATCTTACTTTTCTCCCAAATCATTCTATATTCTCCTTCTCAAATCCTCTTCCCTATCCAAACATACTATTAATCAACTCCTATTAATATTTTACAACCTACCAAAAAGGACTTAAGGACAGTACACGGTTTTTTAATGGAATCTTTGTTAGAATCAACCTTTTGTCAGCTCAACAAAACTTATTATTAGCCAACGCCGCAACAGCAGGTGCATTATTGACTTCCTAAAGCTTTATTTATTATAGTTGATGGAGATTAAATTGAGATCATAAATGAGAATTATCTGTATTTGGTTTGACGAATGTTTAAAGATTTTTGAGAACTTGTTGGATTTTGAAAGAGAGGATCAAGTAGGAGATAAGGAAAAAGTGGTGGAATTTGTGATAATTGTTTGGTAAATTAGTAACTTATTCTAAAATTTAATATTTCAGTTATTAAAGTAATTTCACTTGTTGAATTTTTCCTTTAATTTTATATAAATTAATATTACTGTTAAGATTTTTTTTTTTTCAACTAATTTTTTTATAACAAAAAATGCTGTATTTTAAAAAAATACACCTTAAAACAATTTTAAAATTAGACTAAAAATAATTTGTCAACCTTTATTAATTCAATCAGATATACCAATAAATTTCTTACTAAAATCCATTACCATTCTATTAAATCAAACGACTCAATCAAGATATACTTTATAAGGGGTCAAATAGTAACTATACACACATTTAAAGTCATCTTCAATACCGAAACTCCACTTTACCACATATTTTTAAGACCTTGCAATTTTTTTCTCTAATGCAAGAGAGTTATAAGACTTACACTATTTAATAACTTTTATTTATACTTTCAATTTTCAAAATTTTCAAAATAATTTTGTATCCTTATGATCGAGGGAATTGGGATGAGATCTTATTTAAGACCTAAGAATCAAGTAGTCATCCTAACATAAGAAATTGAGTTGATTAATAGTGTTTTCAATAGGTCAAATGTTAATTTTTAGTAAGATATGTTTAACATGAGTAATTTAAAAGACATTAAATATAATAAATCATGTTGCATGATCATTGAGATGTGGGTGATGATTTCTTGATCTTAGTTAAAAATAATATAGTTGTAATTTGTTGAATATTTGATATGTTAATGATGTGATGTGATTGATATATGTGAAATATGTATGTATCATGTTGTATGATATTTAAAAAAAAATCAAATCACCCTTTTGAGTATATTTTTTAATAATAATTATAAAACTTGTTGTACATTTATATATATATATATATACATATATTTACAATTTTTATTATAATTTTTATTAAAATGTCTATTTTTTTCTACATTAATTGAACACATATTTTCAACAAAATTTTATTTAACCAGACAAAATTGGGTATTAACAAATCCGTATCACACGTAGGTTGTAGCGAGCTAATAAAATAAATTAAAAAAACTCAACTAGCTCATTTTATATTTTCACATAAACATTTATCAAAATAATAATATTATTCTGATTTCATAACAATAATCACATGCATTATTACATTAGATAACCAACATAGAGACATAGAGTGGATGAAAAGTGGATTAAAATGAGTCTGAAGAAATTTAGCATTTACAATGAGTAGAGTTTTGGTGTGTATAAAGGAAGTGAATATTTGATATAGTGAAAAATATAGAAGATGTATGTAAAAAAGATTATGAGTATGGAAATCTACAACTTGGGAGAGACGATGGAGCGCAAGTGAAGCTGCGAAGGGGGTTGGTTCCAGTAGAAACACCATGAAACGTAGCGTACAACGGTGGTAGGAGAAGAGTGTTCCACTGCAACAACGCGCCCATAATCATCAGCAAGAGTGGCCACACGCTGAACCACTCTTTCGGAGGAAAAACTACGTCCATCACACACCCAACTTTTTCTATCCTTCCACAGTAACCAAACCGTGGCAGTGAATAAAACAGCATCTTCATCATGGGAGTTAGCCCTGGACCAAGGGTGCTGAAGATAGGCGAAGATCCAGTTCCATAGGGAGGAAGAGAAGAATGCACGTTGGTGCTGGGGGGCAACAAGATGAACCCACACGGTTCTGGCTCGAGGGCAATCACGCAACACGTGAAGGAGAGTTTCGTGGCCGTGGCAAAAAGGGCATGGTGAAAAGGCAAAATCTGCAATGTGAGGAACTGATGTAGGGAGCCTCTCGTTCAATGCCAGCCATAGAAAGATCTTGCACCGATGTGGGATGTGCAACTGCCAAAGCCACCTCCACTGTGACCCATTTCCCATTTCTTTCTTTCTTTCTTTTTCTCCTTCTTTCTTTCCTGTGGCAGTGAAGAAACTCACAAGACTGGTGCATATGATGAACAGGGACGCCAAGAAGTGGTCAAAGCTTCTATAAACTTCCTCAATAAACGCATCAATTCAGGGTAAGTATGTCACCATGCCATTTCTTTCTTTGTAATTATTCCAAATCACGTATGGTTCTCAATGCATCACTCTATCTTTAACTTAGTCTTTCATGTATTAAAAACTAATACAAAATTCCCTGATGTTTTAAAACATTAATTCATCCTATTAATTAATAATCCAGTGAATTAAATAATTTCAAATGTAATAATCTTTTTGGTTCGTTTTTATCCAGTTGTGAGGATCCTCCAAATCAAATGTAAACGACTTCTTTACATACAGATTCTGGCGGGAGGAATTGTGTTCTTGTTTAATACTCCAATTATTGATAAAAGTGTTAAAAATGAGTGAACTTAAAATAACTATATGTTTTTGGCAACCTTCTTTTCTTTTTTCTTAGTTTCGTTCTTATTTGTACTACTAGGTTAGGATTATCATCGCTTAAATCGTGTAAAAATGAAGAAATATGATCTTACAGGCTTATAAGGTAATCTATAAACAAAAAGCTAAACAAACATGCGATAGAGACATTTTTATTGGTACCTGAAATGAAATTTTCTAAATTTTGTCGATGAACAAAATTGTAAACCTTTTCTTTTTTAAAGTTTTCATGATGGCCTACATTAAAATTGCAGTGGATCGATTTAAAATTTGAAACAAAACAAACGTAGAATTTGTTGTTGAATTTGAGATATAGCTAAAGTATCACACAAGAATCATAAAAATTTGGAATTATAAGATCAAGGAGAAATTGATTCCTAGGCAGGTTTAACATGTCAAGATGTCTTTAAGGGACTTTGAATGATTTAATTCATAAAAAAGGATTACTATGATTAAATTCTTAAAACATTGACGATTTTTACATTTAATGGGTATAACATTTTTTTCCTCATCCAGATCTTCATCGACGTCCGTATTTGCGCCCATATTTATTTTCTTTCTATTCTAATTATTAATTAATTAACATTTAAAAAAAATCACAATAAAAAAAATAATATTATAAAGTATTCATTGTCAAAAAAATACATATTTTCTTTTCTCTTCTTTTCTCCAATGTTAAAAAAAAAATGAAACAAGAGGTGCCAATAAGATGCTTATACATCACCTTTTTTTTCGCTGTTTAAGAAACAAGACCCTTTTTGCAGATTCTAGTGTCCACTTTAATTGACAATCCATTCGTTTTGACAAAAAAATGTCCTTTTAACAAACTTTTACATTCATTGTGCATAAACTATTTACTCAACTTATTGAAATAATAAGGGAAAAAATGAATTCGATTAATTCTTAATTTTCTCTGTAAGACACCCAGCTTCATTTAACAAAATCAAAAGATTCAATTCTCGGTCAAACGTAACGTATCGAAAAACCTAATTTAATTCTGATAACTAAATAGTCCCTTTCTTTTCTCCTTTCTGTAATACACAAAAGGGGCAAGACGCTCCCATCAGAAACTTGACGGGAACAAAGTAAGTTGACAAATACTCACGAGAAGGGCATAACTACATGCTGTCACTTTGTCTCAAACAGTTGGAAACTACAAATCCAATACACTAGAGCAAATTCCATTTAAAAGACTCCATTTTACGCAATGTGTGAATGCAGAAAGAAAATCAACTACGAATAAGCAATCCAGTTTGTTTGCAGCACTTGCTTCGTATCCTAAAGAAACATGGCCCAACAAAGAACAGACTCGTTACGAGAAACTATTTTCATCATACAAATTGCAGATACGAGCTCGTCGATTGCGCCAAACCAAATAAACAACCAGTTGGTAGTAAATACACAAAGTCGGTAAAGTATATCATTTGACCCAGAAAAAAACTATTAAAAACAAACGATAATGTTAAATGCATAGATAAATAAGATTAAGGGAATTGAAAGCACAAGACCCTTTAATATTAAATGCACGTTCAGCTTATGGTTTTCACACCCCAAACTTTTTCAGGGGGAATGTAAACAGAATTCTATCCACAAACAACTGGTTTGAAAAATCACAGATGTGTTGCCAGTGTAAAAACAATTAATTTAATATTTGGGCCAAACCACGAGTTTACGAACTACAAAAACGAAACACTATTACAGGAAAAGCATAATGGCTAAGGACAGAAAATTATCTTTCGAGATATTAGTTGGCCATCCATTACAATCTTCAGTTTAAAAACCTATGTTTTGCCATAAAGCATACGCTTCAAAGCCGCGGCAAACGAGATACAGCATCATCAAGTCTTACCCACCTTCCTATTTTATAAAACTGAGCAAACTTACCGCAATAACTAATACCAATAACAATAAAGGGGTATATTATAATTGGTTTCTTAGTGTGTACAACATGTAATTTTTTCTTGAGATAAGAGGTTTCCTCATTTCTTCCACATCAACAACTTTATCAATACAGAACAGCCAGGCAACCATAAAGTTATAGTGATACTTCCCAAATCTAATTTACTCACATGCAGAGCATGTTCAATTACATTTACAAGAGTTAGTTTTTTTTGTGTGCATGTTTCCACTCCCAATGGCCCAAACGTCTTCTGTTTGCAAAGCGACATTCCAGCAACTGCTATTACTTTATCACTCTGGTTAAATAATCATCAGAATCATTCAAACTCTTATCCTAGTTTCCAAGGGATTCCTTCGAATTTGGCTGCTATTGGCTTCTAATGCATTTTTTATGCTATCTTTCTGTTCTAACTCCAAGTTACACCGATTTTAATATTTTAAAATATTTGTGTAATATTTAAAAATATTAAAAATAGTGGAACTTAGACAGCACAAAATAACCTGTACAGAAGCTGGACTCCATTCCTAATCTTTAGCTTATTTCGGAACGTCATCAAACAAAAAAAAGATAGACCTAACACTAACAGAGCAACCTGATTATCTATGTATTTGTATGTCTCATCATAGTTCTATTTCTCAAATACTCGAACAATGGTGTCATCTGTTTGGCATCAAATTTGTCAGAAAAAAACAACCAACAGGAGTATATCTGTAGCCCATAAATCAAAGAAATAATAATAATAATAACATAAGAAGAAGAAAAAGAAGAAGAACCTTTTATCTTTTCTAAGGTGAGAGTCAAAAGGTTTATATTTCTCATAAGACCATCCCTTCTCAAATGAAGCATTTAACATAATACAAGTACAAATTGTATAACCAGAGCTCACAAGGCATCGACAAATATTTATCAGTACCTTTCACGTGATCAGTTCCATTGTCTACACTACAACAAACCCCAAACCAGTAACTGCAGGAGAGACAGAGAAATTGGTTGTGAAAAGCAAGCTAACAAGTATAAAAACGACCACAAATGAGAATATTATGACAAGTACGAGAGAAGCAAAAAACATGCAACTGTCAGCCAATTAAATTTCCTGATTTCTCATTCCTTTATTATCATACCAAGCAAATGAAATAATTTTCATTCTAAAATCTCAATCTTTCTTACACTGCATCTTCTCGAAAGTCATTCATTTTCATATAAGTAGCCTACTGATCTTACAAAAAATTATTGTTTTAAATAAACTAACTCACTTTTCACATTATAGAACCAACTACTCATGTTGAAAGAATTTTCGACAAGCCAGTTCTATAAACATTTACATAGTCATACATATAATCCAATTTCTCTATTAAAATTATGCTAGTTTATTCTGTGGGTCTCTTGATCATGGGTGGAACGAGAAGGAAAGAGCAAAATATAAAAGGAACTATATATCAATGTAAAATGACTCAGCAGTTGTTGTATACACAGTAAATGGTTGTTTTGCACAAATTATTAGTAAAAACAAAATTTAAATTAAGTACCAATTTGAAAGAATACAAGGAGTCAAGTTGATGTTCGGATGGTAGTTGATTGGAATCAATGGTAAACCAGTCATATACCACTTATCTGAACCCCAAGGAAGCAGGAAGGAGAAATCATTCTTTGACGAAACTGAATCAAACCTATAAGATTAATGCATAACAATGCCATAAGGATATTCCCATACCTTGAAAAACTGGAAAACACTATTGACCTGTCTTCGTACTTACACTTAACACCAGTATATTGTTGGGTTCCTAAAAGAGAATCAATGGGAAACAATACAAAAAAATGTTCAAATGTCATGAAAAAAGCTGTATTTACAATTTTAACTCACATCAAAACTGGATGTCCAAGATCCCTTTCATGTGAGGAGAGAATTGGTTGTAGGAAAAAGAAGGACCAAGCTATAATAATGGCATGTATCTTATTTGTGCAAGATGGTCCAGCAACAAAATGTTGCAGCCATATTAAACAAATTCTAATTTTGCATAAAAGATTTGTTAAATGTAGTGAAAGGCTAGACACAAAGTAGCATACAACATAAACTAAAAGTATTTTTGTACCATCTTTCGTGGACAGAAATTCACAAGCCAGTAAAATGATTACAATTTTGCTTTTGAAAAACTGTAGTGACCTATAAGCAGAGACAAGGTAATATTAATATTGGTTGGTGGGGAGTGGAGGAAAGGAAAATGAGAAGAACATATCCCCTTCAAATGCCCTCCAATATTTGGGTGGATTTTATTTTCCCATGCTTCCCCCCCCTCCGATTTCGTCCTCGCTCCTCCCTTCCCACTCATAAATCAAAAGATCACTCAGATGATAAAAACTATACGAAAACAATATAGAGTATGACTTGGCTAATGATCATTATTAACATATACCTTCAATTCATTAATACATAGCAACAAATATCTTAAGGGAGAGAGGTCATGACACATGACAGCATCATAAGTATCTCAGAGTGCAATAAATACAAATGCAATTACGTAAGAGAGAGAAAGAAAGATAGAAAATAAACATTACACATTCCAACACCACCAAAAAAGTTTACATCATCAGAAATTAAGTTTTTCAATTAAACATGACGTTCTAAATAGAAATAATAGACTTCAGAGAAGAGAAACTATATCAAAACATGAATAAAATAAATAGAAGCTTAAAGGAAATAACCCGCATGATTTAACCATTTTAAATGTATTGAATTTCTATACCACCTTATGTATTCACATACCAACATGAGTACTCTACATTACCACATGCACCATAAGATCAAACGAGAAACAACTTGATTTCAAGGTGCTCAAAAACTCATAACACTAGGCCAGCTAGATCTATGAAAATTAGATATCCCCTAAAATACAAACGATGATAAAAAAAAAAAACAGAAAAGGACAGACCGCGGGCTCAAGATCTCTCGATCATGCTGCAGGAACGTGCCAACCGAAGAGTGAGGCTGCCTCCATGCACACTCGCCTCTGTCTCAACAGGTTCACATTCATAAGGCTTCCTACACCCGGGACAACGCCCATCCTCCTCCAGAATCCTCTTGTGGCAAAAGAGGCAAAGCCGAAACCCACAGAAACATGGCAAGAAATTCGTGTCCGTCAAATCCAGATCCTCACAGCAAATAGGACACGGGGACGGCGTGGAGACACGACCCCAGGGGACCCCTCCTACGCAGCGCCGATCAGGGTTCGGCATACTGTGCTGCTTAGACAAATTGGGCAAACTCTGAGGGCGAAAGGCGTCATCTGCCCTCCACGCTCGGTTACTACCAGAGCCCCAAGGGACCAATCTACTACTCTCGGGTTTTGAATTCGGAGACCCTAAATTGGACCCTTCACGAGGCAAAACCACAGGGGGTGAATCAGAACAAGGGTTTTCGTGCTTGTCATCGGCGGCTAAAGCATCTGCCATGGCCTCCCAATCATCCAAGCAACCATCATCATCGTCCTCACCTTCTTCTTCTTCTTCCTCCTCCTCGGTAATGTTCCCAGAACAGCACCCGCCGCTGCTTGAACTGCTGCTGCTGCTGCTCCCGCCGCTACTGCTGCCGGTGAAATTCGTCCCCGAATCGTTGCCGCACAACACGCCGGCGGGACAGTTGGTAGGAGACTCCGAATCGCTGTCATGATGGACCAATCCATCGTCCTCTTCGCCTTCGCGCCTCGTGTTAAGAGGCTCCAACGAGAGCTTGCCGTGATTTACAGCCGGCGGCGGCGCGCGAACGATGTCATCTTCCACACCGTCCTTGCATCCCTTACTCTTCACCGCACCTGAAACTCTCGGATGCAAATCGACAATACATACCAGAATCAAGGTGTGATGTGAATGAATCAATGGAGACAAAAGTGCGCACGTGCGCTCGTAACGTACCTTGCGATAGCCACTGTTCGCGGCGCGCATCGATTTTATATTGCTTCAATTTCGCAGACCTGTTAGTCTGGAACACACAGGCAATTGTAATCGATGAGATTGATGAGAATGAAAAATCTAATGCATGTATCATTAGAAAATTAAAAAACGAAAATAAATCGAACCCTCTTCTTCTTCCCGGGGTTCTTAGTGTTTGCGGCGGAGGGAATCGGCACGGCAGAGATTGAATCGGAAACCATGGCTTCGATTCGATTACAGACAAACAAGAGATTCGCAAAAACCCTAATTTGTGAGGGAGAACGAGCAGATAGAAAATTCTAGAGAGAGAAATAAAAACTTAGATAGAGAACAACAATGGATCACGGTAACTCCTCTGATCCTCTTGCCTTTTTTTGCAACAGAAGAGGTCCAGGTTTGAATCTTTATAGCTTGTTCAATTACCTAACTATCCCTTGTCATTTATTAAATTCTTGCAACTCAGAGTGACAATTCTCGTGGAGATTAAGACAGACAAGGTTATATATGTAAAAATCAGTATGTGCGATGCAACACGACGTCGTTGTTATAGTTGCTACGTAAGCATATACTTACCCTATATTTATTATCATTGAAATAAACTCTCTTTAAATAAGTGCAACAATAATTCCCACTTGATTGTTTCTTGGAATATATATATATATATATATATATATATATATATATATATATATATATATATTATAAATTTAATTTATCTTTGTAATAAATAATTTAATTATAATATAAATCATGTTTATAAAAAATATTAAATCAATTTACAAATAAGGATAAAAAGTATCTATTAAATAATTAAGAAAAAATATCTTTTATCGTTAAATACACCTCTAAATAGAAAAATAAATTTAATTATAATTTCAATTCTCTATTTAAGTTATGACATTGGTGTCATTATTATATTTCTTGATTTTACTATTTATATTATAGAAAAATCGTAAATATGATTTAATTAAATTTTTTGCTCATGTTTATTCTCTCTATTTTAATTATTTGAATTGTTTTTAATTTTATTTTAATCTAATGAGTTTAGGATTTAAAATTTGTTAAAAAAATATGCAAATGTGATAATTAGACCATTTTTGTGAATTTTCTAAAATTTGGAAACTAAAACTATAGAAAGAGAAAGAAATATACCAAAATCACGAATTAAAGACGAATTTAAATGATAACAATAAAATTATTAAGAGTACAATATATCAATATATATTAATAAAGAGAATGAAGAAAATAAAAATTTCATATTTCATATTAAGTGTAACAGATGTTTAAAAATAGAAAATTAATATGACGCCTTCATATTTAATACAATCTCAATGATTTCTGTGTGATAAAGATATTAGGGAATAAATAATATTTTAATACTATAAGAAACAAGATATGTTAGTTTAAAAGTTATTATATATTGAATATGAAAAAACACAAAATCATGTTGGATGAAAGAGGTTTTAAGATATACATGGTATATGGAAGGATACCGGTCATAAAGCTATGGAGACATTTATTAGTTTTAATATTATGAATAATAGGCTTAAAAAATGATGAAGATGGTTAAGAGAATTTAAGATTGTGGATGTTGATAATGATTTTTATGATTGAATTAAATTTGGAAGGGGAGAAGATAAAGGTATTATTAGGTAAAATTTAAATTATTTTGTTGTTATTCAAGACCTATCAATGTTAAGGAAAATATTTGAAATTCGAATATAAAAAGTTTATATTAATTTGTGTAAAAAAAATTATAATATTTTGAAAAAAATATTTGGTTGAATAAATTTATGTATGAAGTTAAGTATGAGAATTTTCTCCTCATATAATATTTTAGATGTTATGTTCATCTTGTCATAAATTGTTACACATGTCATCTTCTTATGGATATACAAATTTAAATCATTTCTATAAAAAAAAATATTGTGCTAAAATATATTAATAACTCAATGACATGGGGAGCAAAATCATGAGACTCTTAAACACATCAATGAAAGTAAAGAAAGTCAAAGGGGAGTTATCCATGCAATTTGTTTGTTTAAATAGAATCGTGTAAGTAAACATATCATATATAATAAATTTAATCATATGTTTTTGTCTAACTTAATATAAAATGTATTGTTTCCATTACTAGTAATGAGATAGACTATATGTTTATAATAATCAATAATGAAAACTCAATTATGTTATGCGAGTTCTCAGAATATGAACTTATTGTAAAATAACAAAGAATGATTAATGACAAATGTTAGACATTCTCAAGTTGAAGGGAGAGAGATAAATTTAATCATATTTTTTTGTCTAACTTAATATTAAATGTATTGTTTCCATTATTAGTAATGAGATGGACTATATGTTTATTATAATCAATAATGAAAAGTCAATTGTGATATGCGAGTTCTCAGGATATGAACTTATCGTAAAAAAACAAAGAATGGTTAAGAACAAATGTTAAACATTCCTAAGTTGAAGGGGGGATAGAGAGAGAGAGAGAGAGAAATAAACTAACTGAGATACTTCAACTACTAATAATACTTGGTGCGATCTAACTAATCAAGTTAGACAGATGAACAAAAATATGACGTAGCTAAGGTGTTATGATATGCGAGTTCTCAGGATATGAACTTATCGTAAAAAAAACAAAGAATGGTTAAGAACAAATGTTAGACATTCCTAAGTTGAAGGGAGAGAGAGAGAGAAAAAAAAAACTAACTGACATACTTTAACTACTAATAATACTTGGTGCGATCTAACTAATTAAGCTAGACCGATGAACAAAAATATTTCCTCCACCTACGTAGAATAATCATTATTCTTTTTCTTGACTCCAAATGAAGACAACAATGAATATTGTTGAGGTGGATAACAATCATTAGGAGGTGCTTTGTCATCTCTACTTGAATCATAATATGTTGTTTTTATGATGTAGGATTCTTTCTTGTACTTGAGGATCCCAACTTTTAGATTTGAAAAAATACACTAGTACAAGAACTCAACATTTGTAGTGTCCTACAAAAGGCTTAAACTTATTTTGATCCATTATTTTGTTCTTCTTTAGGTAGACACGTTCTATTCATTCCATCTAAATGGTTCCTCATTGGGTGAAAGGTGGCATCCTTTTCTTTGTAAAGCATGTCAACAAGTATGAAGTCTCCAAATGCCTATAACCTATGCATCTCTCTACAAAGTCTGCATCTCTCTACAAAGTCTGTGGATCTAATTCTTTTTATGGTAATTTTTTTTTGCAAATATTGGTTTATCAATTGAAATTAATGATTTTAATCCAACTTTATGAAACTTTATTTCTCTCACCCCTATAGTAGATGTTTCTAGTAATTCTAAGGAGTTAATATCTATCAACTTTTGTAGGACTATATGCAAAACTAATTAATAAAATATAGTCTCTCTTCATAAATCTCACCGAAATTCGTCAAAGAAATTTCTAGCCCAAAAGATATATTATGGGTGTTATGCAATTATTTTCCAAGGTTTATTCACGAGATGTTTAAATAAAATAAAAAATACACTCTTGTTGGCTTTAGGAAACACTTAAATTGTCTACGAATATATAATAATTATCTAAACATAATTTTAAAAGTATAATTCACATTATATTTTTTTTTTGCCTCACCTTGATTTTTGTCGGCAACTATTACTACAACATAAGAGGCAATGAATAAAAAAATAGTTGTCACCTTAAGAGCACAACTCATAAGTGGTTAATGCTTTATGCAATAATTTTCAAAAGTTGTATTTAGAATTCAAATAAGTTGCATTGAAAAGGGAGACTAAACTAATAAAATGATTATAGTTTATCCGAAAGAAACTCACTCATTACCTTCAACATTTGACATGAAATTTGATTTATTTTCTCCCTTAATTTTTTAAGTCTCCACTTTCTTTAAATTAGTGACTAAGGTTTCAAAATAAATCATTCTCCAATTTATAATTTCTCATTCGTAAATCCTAGACCCAACACCTCCTCTTCAAGCATCCAAGCGATGCTCGCTATATGCTTTTTAGCCATCTTACTTGATAGTTTGTTGCTTTTTTTGTTCTTAATTTTGTGTGTTAAAGGATTTTGTGTCATTTTGGAACATTTGTGTGTTGAAGTTGCAGGATTATGACTTATAATTAGGGTACAACTTTTGTACTTGACTCGCATGACTTATGCAAGAAGCCTGCGATATTTAGTGTTTATTAAGCATAATTTAAGAAGGTTGGTACAACTTGTTACTCCAATGAGTTTCCACACATACCACTTTATTATATGAAATTTTTTAATTTAATTTTAGTGTTTATCACTTTTACTTTTTGAACTTTATAAACTCAATTTCAATTATTAGAGTATTTGGATAGTACATTTAATCTATACTTTGTGGAAGATAAAGATGAGACATGGAGTTCTCAAAGGAAATTCCTATAAAATCTTATTATGTGGTACATGTTCTAACATCTTATTATGTGAAAAGTTTGAGAACACATTTTGAAATAATGTCTCTAGTAATCTAAATTAAACAAATTTAACCCATTAGCGATTTTTAAATTACCCTAAGAAATAATATGGTGATATGTGTATCACATAATAGTAAAGTTTATACCTAGTCGGAGGGAGTGAAGTGACATAGGTAAAATAATCATGTATCATATTGAAGGTGTGATAACAATGATAAGATATAATGCAAACAAATGATGGAAGCATACATTTCTATTAGAGTCAATGATGGAAACAAAATACAAGTTCAAGGACAATGTAATTTAAAAAAAATGGTTAAAAAGATTGCATCGAATTGTTTTGCTTTCAATAATGTTTCAGTTTTGTTATATTATGAATTTGATATGATTTTTATTTGGGTTTGTCAAGTTAATAAAAGAAAAATAGAGTTTTAATAAAAATTACAAAGTTATTACTTTTACCATTTTATAATTTTAAGCAAACTCGTCAACTCATTATTTCTTTTTGTTTATTAAAATATTTCATTTGAAAATAAAATTGTTAACTTTTTTTTCTCTTGACATGTCTTAGCTGGTTAGTTTCACTTTCCTTTTGTCCTGTTTTTCTTAAAGTTGTTACACCCCTTATACAAGTTTTAAATTTACCTAGGATATGTTAATGTTCTTTTTCCCTAACATCCTTCTTCCCTTTAAGCCTACTATCTATTACACACTTAATAATTTTAATTTAGTTGTCAAACATTTGTTTATTTAGTTTTGTTAATAGTGAAGATATATCCCTATAACAATTCTCAAAAGATACAACCTATGATGCATAAACTTAGTGCGAAAATTCACCTCACAAGATGTAACAAAGTATTCACAAAGGTTTAGAATGACATCACCTACACTAACAAATATCCAAATATTTAAATTAGGAGTAAAGAGAATAATTTCACCATAAGGCCTTGATTAAAGATATTATCAAAGATATGTAATTAGAATGATTTTCAAATTAGAGTTTTTTTAAAAAAAAATGTAATTAGTAATATCAAAAGTGTACTTGTATAGACTAAGAGGGGCATAAATAGAAATAATGGCCTAGATAGTACCTGGAATTGTTGGCAGTAACAATTGTCTTTATCCCTTGGTCGCTCCTCCTTCGTCTTTCTCATACTCGCTCCTTTGTGTTTGGTTGGATGTTAACCTACAAAAGGTTCTCCAACGAAAGTAAGTACTATGTATAATAGTATATGATGTATTAGATAAAAGCGAATTTTACTCCTTTGTAGAGAGTTTGTTTATAGTATTTAGTCATGGACCCTCTGTTATGATGGGTCGGATCTATCAAATATCAATGTTAACTTATTTTTGGGGAGGTTCCATAATTTCTGGGACATTAGCAAAATTTGGTGGGATGTGTCCCTGATTCTCAGGGAGTCTCTACTGCCTTAATTGCTATTTATTATAATAGCTTTAAATGTATTCTAACTCGGTCGGTCATCAAGGCCGAGTGACATGGCTTGTCCGGTACCGACCGATACACTTGTCCCCAGACTCGAGGAACCTTTATTTCATAAGAGTCTAAATGTGACGGTTGGGTGCTTCGAGGTATGAAGTGACTTCTTGTCTTTGATTGCTGACCTAACGAATTTATTGCTTTTAATTTTTTCAGTAGTTGTTTGAATGCCTCTATTGACACTTGTATAGTTTTAAACAATGTATGTCGAACGATCGTTAAGACTAAGATCCTTTGGACGTCGTTCAGGCTTTTGAATTGCTTGACAATTTTGAATGTATTAGATCAATATGATTTAAATAAGTTATGTCGAGCTTCAGAGATGTCGAGCCGACGGGTATAAATTGAGGATATAAGTAGGGATTTTAAGGCAAAACTTCCTTAATCGTATCGACACATTACGCATTCGTTTGGGAAGGGATGTTAATTGTTAAGGAAGTTGCGTTGGCCAAAGAGTTGTTCGGAAAGGGCTGCTAATTGTTAAGCAAACTACCTTGGTCAAAGAGTTAGTTCAGAAAGGGTTGCAAATTGTTAAGCAAGTTGCCTTGGCCGAAGAGTCGCATGTAGTGCCACGTTCGTTCGGCAAGGGATGCCTATATATGTGGAAGTCATAGTGAGATGATGGGCTTTACTAGTTGACAATACTCCAACGATCATGGGTAAGAGCATAAAATATATCAGTGCATTATGTATTGCATAGAATAATACTTATCTTATTTTTGTGATCATTCTCTATTTATAGAGTTTTGGTTGATCTCCTATCATTAGTCTTTTCTCAAGAGAATAATATCACAATATATTTAAATATTAACAATTGTATCAATTATCTTCAAAATAATATGATAAGAGATTTCAATAATAACAATCATATATGTTATCTTCATAATAATATGATAACAGATTTAAATAATAACAAACATATATGTTATCTTCATAATAATATGATAACAAATTTAAATAATAACAAACATATCTTTTATATTCAGAATAATATCATAACATATTTAAATAATAACGAACCTATATTTTATGTTTAGAATAACATCACAAAATATTTAAATAATAACAATCATATATTTTTTTATCTTTAGAATAATATCACAACAAATTTAAATGATAACAATCATTTTCCCGATTACCTCACATCGGGTTTATATTCGAAAATCATATAAGTCAATGTTCAAACCTTTCCAATTATGAGGAAGTTGTGCTTCCATGATTTGACCAGTAAAGGAATGTCCTTTAGGTTCCTCCTCCAAAATAATAGTGTGTTCTGATTGGTTTATTTTATCATTTTATTCTCGAAGGATTCGTATTTGCCTTATTGATATTATTTGTTGCTCTTTAATACTATTTCGACCTCACGGTGGGTGTCAATTGTACTTGTATAGACTAAAAGGGGCCTAGATAGTCCCTATAACTGAAACTGGCAGTAACAATGGTCTTTGATCCCTTGGTCGCTCCTCCTTCGTCTTTCTCGTACTTGCTCCTTCGTGTCTAGTTGAGAGTTAACTTGCAAAAGGTTATCTGATGATCAAGTAAGTATTTTATATAAAAGTATATGATATATTTGATAAAAACATATCTTACTCCTTTGAAGAGACTTTATTTATAGTATTTGGTCATGGACCATTTGTTATGATGGATTGAATCTATCAAATATTAGTGTTAACTTATTTTTGGGGAGATTTTCTGATTTCCCGAAACGTTACCCAAATTTGGTAGGATGTGCACCTGATTTTTCAAGGAGTCTCTACAACTGCCTTAACTACTATTTATTATAACTGTTTTAAATATATTCTAACCCGGTCGATCGGTCATCGAGATCGAGTGATATGACTTATATGGTAACAACCGGTAAAAAAAGTAATTGTAAATAAAACATAGAATACCATTTATAAAAAACAATTTTGATAAAACTTAATCAATTATGATTAAGAAATCTATTATTTTTTCATTCGCTGTATATAGAAACAGAATATAATATGAACTTAATGTATTATTCTATCAATTAATTGATTAAATGTGTATTACAAAAGTGAACTAGTTTATAATAGATAATCAATTAATTGCACACATGTATGTTTTGAAAATAATTAAAGATACTATATTAATATTTAAAGATTATCTAAAAGAATGATATTATTTAAAGAAATATGATCTAAATGCATAACAAGAAAAAAAGTGACTTATTAAAATATTTTAAAGGAGTAGTTTTTAAAAGTTGTAACCTAAAAAAAAATTACGTTATAAGTGGGTGCAAACCTCAACCCTATGTGGAGTTGAGTTAAGCTTAAAGTTCACTTTCTAATAACGTCAATAAAAAAAAGTTCGTAATTAAATATTTCATGACTGAAAATTAGTTGTGAAATTTTTTTATAAAGTTTAGATCACGTCTTTTAACATTAAGGTAACATTTTTAACTATTATTTAATCACGTTTTAATGTAATGAAAGAGTAAAAAGGAACGTTTTCTATAAATTTAATATGAAAAATGCATAAGATTGTGTGAACATAAAATTTCCTAATGGGTATTTTTAAGTTTTGGTTATCATTTTTCACAACCAAATTAATCACATTCTCTATTATATTTATATCTTTTGTTGAGAGGAGACGAGGTTATCCAACTTCAACTTCTTAATTTGTTTAAAGAATTTTTTATTTACATTTTTCTTATTTGAAAGGAGAATTTATCCCTTATAATAATCATTTATATGGTTTTTGAAGAATCATGCAAATATGCAAAAAAAAAGATGTTTCACAATATCTCGTTTATTTTATGTTGATGATGTTCTCCTTTTGTTGAGTATGTGGTATTTAATTTGGTAAGTTTGACACATTCTTTACCAAAGGGTCATTTAAAAAAAAGAGCTCACATCCACTACATATGTTAGGTACATTAATATTTTGGTTAGATATATGTGGACTTCTGAAATATAATGTAGGATAATTTAATGTTTATAACAGATAAGATAGAAGATCGATTAACATTATCGAAATATAAATTACTTAAAAATAGAATTATATAAGCATATTAATAAATGAAATTTATTAAATAATAGACTTTAAGTTTAAATAAAATCAACTTATAAAGTGAGGTTTGCACTCACTTATATATTATGAAATGTAATTATCACACTTTTTTATGCCAAGACGGTCAACTAGTGCACGAAGCTATATATTTATGGGTGGTCTCTTAGCAGGTGGTCTAATAAGCCTAATAAACTTTTATGGGAAAATTCTCCCTTCACCTCCATACCTTTTCCATCACTTTCATATTAATGGTAAAAAGTCGATTTAAACCTTTTTAAAAAAATTAAATAACCATAAATTAAGCAGAACATAACCTTTTTAAATACTCTCAAGTGCATGCCATACCTCCCTTTCAACCACAACACTTTCATTCTTCTAAAATCGCAGCGTTTGACAGAGCAATTTCATCATTTGAACGTGTGTGAAAGGGTTGACGATAATATTCATTTGTATTCGACATTCTCTAGTGCGAAGATAAATTTTTTAAAATGTTTTGTACTTTATTTTTGCACCTCACTGGTTTTTTTTTTTTTGGGTTTTGTGACTTCTAAAAAAATGAAAAAAATAAGTGAACGAAAAATTTACTACTAGTAAAAACTCCACAAAACTTACTTCAACTATCAACGTTCATCATCAGCCATCACAAGAAACCATCACCACTTAAAAGTGAAAAAGAAAACATCACACTCTTCACCATACTCAAAAGGGTATTGTTGAAATTAAAAGAATATATAGAGGTGCAGAGAGAATTTGTCATGGCTCTGATAACATATTAAAAAGTGAACTTAACTTTAATTCAACCTTATAAAATCAACTTATAAAGTAATATTTGCACCCAATTATATATTTTTAAATGTGATAGAGATGTTCAACAATGTATAAATAAAACTTACAATATAAAATACCAAAACCATAATCACGAAAGTAAAAGGGTTATCTTCTATTATTTATATAGAATGGAAATATGTTTTTATTGTATTAGTAGTCCACTCTCCACATATCATGAAAACATGTTTATGTTATGTATTGTAGAAACACGTTTTCTTTATATATGGAGTGCTATTTAATAACGGAAACACATTTTTTCATTACAAACACAATAATACATAACAAATATTTTTTTTTTTGTTTTTGTAATAAAAGTATGGATATATCATGAAAACACGTTTATGTTACATATTTTGGAATAATGACAGCAAAAACGTTGTATGATAAAATTGAATAAATAAATAAATAAAGATGAGAACATAAATAATAAATTTGTTAGGCCACCAATGTTATAAATTTGGGACCATTTAATAATTATTTGTTAGGTTCTCAAAAGACCACTCTCAACCATTAATCTCTTTATGTTTATATATGGTTAAATTATAAGAAACATCTACGCCCAGTTATTTCAAAACAAGATGAATTTGAATCCATTAATTTGAAGATCTAAATTTTTTAATTGTTTAATCAGGACTTAACTTAGATTATTGTAAGATCCTAAATTCGTTTATCACGAATACAAAAAAATAAAATAAAATTAGGAGAACAGGTTTATCAATCTTCTTATTTTGTTTTTCGAATTTGGATTTGAAATATGATAAAAATGTTTTTAGATATATTTCAAACGAGAGAAATCAAAAGACTTACGTACGAGAGGAATAATTATAATCGTACTTCAAGAGTCAACCTGACTCAACCACACGCATCTAGGGTAAGGGTTTGTTTGAGTAAAATTTTCTATCGACAATTATAAAAGATATGAAATAATTCTTTTACATAAATTAATTTGTACATTAATTAATTTTAACTTAAAGATATTTTATTTTTTTATATTATCTTTTCGTAAAACTAATTAAAAAAGAAGAAGTTCCAAACATATCCGTAATGCTCTGCTACCTTGTTTATATGTTTTCAACAGAGATGAAGTTATTAACAGGCAAGGTAGAGTACTCTTGTAATATGTATCACAATAATACCATAGTTTTGACTTTTGAACATGCAACTGGTTGGACCAAAATTGGAATACCATTGAATGGAAAGAATAGGGTACTTAATTAGCACACTTTACACAACATTTATGTGAAAAACACAATTATAAATATTTTTTTTTTATGTTTTTATTCTCTAAACATTGTGGAAAAAGTAAATCCAAACTCATGGCCCATCATCAACCCAAACAACAAAGTTGCTAACTAAACCTTTTAGCCGATTTCTTCCTGCACCTCCATGCTTTCTTCTTGCACCTCTATAAAAGATATGAAATGACAACTTTGCCATTTTCTTCATCTTCTTCATTGACACCCCTCATCCTCTTCTTCTAAATTTGAAACCACCTTCCAAGAATTTTGAATATAATTTTATATTTCTAAGTTCTAGAATTCATAATATAAAATTGTATTCTAAATTACAGAGTTCGAAAGGTCTATGGATTTTATAATTTGAAAATAAATAAAAAAACTACACCTTGAATGGTAGTTCTAGAATTAAAATATTTATGAAAGTGCAGGAAGAAGTGGAGGAAGATATTAACACCTTTTATGTGTCCATTTCCAGGACAAAATGTTCTTGAGTTTGGTACTGGAGGAAACATAGTTGGGCTGAATTTATACGAGATTGATGACCCAATGGAATCAATTTGAGGTATTGCTATCAGCACCCCAATTGACTATTTAGACCTCTCTTTTTCATATTTATGTTTTTTGACAAAAATATTCGGTTCTTCGGAACTTGTTTCTCTTGTATATAATTTTTTGTAGCATTGATTTTTCTGAGAAAAAAAATAATATGAAGGAACTTGTTAATATTTTCAAAAAATAACACAAAATTAAATTTAATTCATTTTAGAATAATCAAAATGCAAATATATATGAACAAGAACATGCGCAGTGGATATATATTTTTATTGTGTTATGGGATGGATGTCCGAGGCATTTCCATTAAAAATAATAGTTTTTTAGTGGAGAGATCTTAAGACTCTTTCTTCCTACATCTTCGTACCTTATTGTGCCACCCATACTAAATATGAAAATACCATTTTATCCTTTTTTTTTCACCTCCTTGGATTTGAAATAATAAGCCTATGGATTATGTAATCCGGAATATCCGGATTACATAATCCGGAAGTCAATTTCATATTTAGAAAAGACTTCCGGATTATGTAATCCGGAAGCTAATCACAAAAGACTTCCGGATTACATAATCCAGAAGCTAATTCTGAATCTAGAAAAAAGACTTCTGGATTATGTAATCCAGAATATTGAAAAGGGTATTTTTGGAATATGAAAAATTTATGGGGGTGACACAAGAATGTATGGAGGTGCAGGAAGAAGCAGCCAGATCTTAATAGTGTAGCCCCTTCGCTACCCAAAAGGTAAATAACAACCTGCTACTTTTTAATTTAATAGAGTTTGTAGACTTACTTTTCAATAGTTCAATCAAATAGAAGTATTTTTGGTTAAATCGAGTTAATGTGAATAATATATTTAAAATATTTATAAAAAAAATAACTAAACATAAATATTTCACATGAAAAAAATTACTTTAGTTTTAATTATGTGTATTTGTAAAGAACAAATATAATTATGAGAAATATCAATCAAACATGATAATCTTTTATTGAATAAGATTCGTGGTTTACAAAAGTAGCGTTGAGGAGCACAAACATTATCTAAACACGATGAAATTTTACTTCCAAGATACATTGAATTGTTTTGGCTCATTTTGTTTACATGTTTAAAGTTATTTTTAAATTGAAGTTCAAAATAAGAATCTTTAAATTAAAATACGGCAAATTTATAATTTTTTTAAATTAAAATAAGGCAATTTCATAAATTTTTAGAAAAAAAGTTGTTAGATGATAATATAGAGTGTTTTAAACTCTGAGTAAACACTCGTACCAAAAAGTTCACAAACTAACGTCTAAAAGCGTTTTTTTGTTAAAAATAATTTTAAAAAGTTTTTTTAATAAAAATAATATATATTAATTTGAATTATCTTTGAATAATTTTTTCATGCAAATGAGTCTTTAAAATTTGTATTCATCATTAATCTAAGTTATTTTTTTACAGTAACTCTCAACAAAAATACAAAAAAAATATATGAACACTAATGCTAAAATTGTTTCTGATTGGGCTTATTAGTTGTTTTTAGATTTGGGCTTTTCTGGCTTGGCCCATTTTATTTTTGTTCTGTTATTCCTTTTTCTGTATATAAGTAATTTTTACTCTTTGTAACACCATACTACTGTATTACTTTCTTTTATCCTTATTAATGAAACTTTATTCTTCTCTTTCTCTATGCTCTATCTTCTTCTCCACTCTTCTAGAACTCTCTTTTTCAAATTCTTTCATTTACTGTGCAGTTATTGTTTGTGTTTACTCTTCATAAGCTTATTTTTAAATCTTGTGATTATCTTTGTTATAGGATCAGAGCTTTTCTTTGAAGAGCTTTGATATGCTCTTTTATCTCTTTATTTTTCTTAATTTTTTCTTTCTTTCTTTTTCTTCCTTTTTTACTTGTTGTGTTTTTTTTTTCTTTTAGCATGAAAAAAAAAGAAAAAATTGTTCAAAACTACTTGTACCTTCGTATGAATGAAAACCCAACCACATCTCTTGTTTTATCAATGCTCAATGCTCAATTCCCTTCGTGGAGTATATATCCATGATCGATGTTGAGTGCGGACAATCAAGTTGAGTTTGTCGATGACACTTCTCAACTAGCAAAAACAAATTTTACCTTTTCAACATGAAATCAATGTAATAATATAGTGGTTTCGTGGTTGGTTCACTTCTTTTCCATCTTGATCCGATGGATAACAAAGATGTGGAATGATCTCAGAACTAGATACACTCAAAGAGATCTTTTGTGTATCTCAAAAGTAAATTTCAAAGTTTTAAGTTTTTTTTAAATTTTTTTTAGCTTGACCGAAAATAAGGTCGAAAACAAGTTCAGTTCTACTACTATTTTCGCTGAGTGAAAATAAACTCAAGAGAAACCTAAATTTTCACTTCATGTTTACCTGATCGAGAATAGTTAAGCGAGGATCTTTCGCTTAAGGTAAAATCTCTCACTTTAGCCAAAAAGGCAATTTCACATCATTTTACTTTAATTAAGTTAAAATTGCAACATTAATGGTTTGAATTTTTCTCTCAATTTTATACGCATAAATAATATAAAAAAAAAGAAAGACAAGATATGAAAAGTCATGCTATCACCTATCTTTCTCTTTGTTTGAGCTTTCAGAGGGAGGGGTTAGTCATCACAAGATCTTTTCTCTTTCTTTTCTTACATTTTCTTAAAATAAACACACCATTCAATTGTTGTGAAGAGAAAACAGATGGAAAAGGTTTCAAACAAGAGTATGAACAATCTCAAACTCAGAACATTTAATGTGGCTAAGAGTAAGTATATTCTTAACTGAGTGTGTAATCCGTCTTTTCCCTTGTCTCCTCTTCTACATATACTCGAAATCCTCCTCTTTTTTTTTCTGTATTTGGCCTACTCTAGTATTAAAGACTAATTATTCAATATCATTTGATTTGCGCCAACGTAAGAATCCTCTTCAATATAAAGTATTGATAATTAACTATTTTTAATGCCAGTATCGAAAAACGATCCACTTATCCACCTAATCGGACTTGATCCATGATGCTACAGAAACAAATGTCAAATAGAAACACGTATCTAAAAATACCTAAATAAAGGAAAAATGTCCAAGTTTAGATAATGCCTACAATTTTGTAACTAGACACTCAATGTCACTACCAAATAAGGGAGACTAATGATAAATTAATAATCATAATGGTTCTTTTAAAGTTTCAATAACAAAAATTGTTGGAGATCCCACATCGACTAGATATTAGAGTCTTTCATAGTATATAAGTGGGTGCAAACCTCATCCCATTGAATCGGTTTTATGGGGTTGAGTTAGGCTTAAAGTCCACTTCGTAATAAAAATAATAATCATAATAGTTCTTTTAAAGTTTGACTACTTTCCGAATTATTTATAAATATAAGCATTTTTTTTTATAAAGTACACACAATTTTCTTCTAACATTTTACTGCATACTATCATACTTAAACATTCTTACTAATATAAATATTGGAAGTTTTTTTTTTTTTCAAATAGACACATACTTCTCCTGTGGAGAACTTTCCTTTTTCATCTTAAAGTTCTTCCGATCTATTTTCGATAATAAGAGTTGATATTGAAACTCTAAATTTAAAGATTTAATAGACTTTGTGAAATTTATAATACATTATTTGAAATAATCATTATTAGAAAATATTAATTGTTTTATTTAATTTAAAACTTGCAGATCTAGACGGGCATTTGCTATGTAAAAATTATTGATAGGATCTGAAGTTTAGATTGTCATAAGAAATTTTGATTTTGTTTTTGTGTATGCGCTTCACATTTGGTAGTTAGAGAGAGTAAATAGTGTGTGTCCCGAAGGAGACAAATCCATGAGTGAGGTGAAGAATGTGTATCTGGAGTAGAGAATTGCGCAGATTTTGGCTCCCACTTCATGTTACGTGTCCTTTCGCTTCTTCCCAAACTGCACGTGCCTTGATGGGTTCAACTTTGGAACAACCATGAATAATATTTTTTTTATGGAAGGGGGATGAAAATAGACACATAGGGGTTTATCAGTTTTGTTTCTTTCTCGTTTCTTTGTTTTTTTGTTACAAATTCTCAGTCGTTTATTTCATTCCCATGTGAGTGGGACACTTTTGTTTTCCTTTGAGATCAATGATTTTGGTCAGAAGGCATGTTAAGATCAGCATACTCATTGTACAAAGCTAACTAAACGTGAATCATGGCTAGTTGCCAAAGCTACACTTCATTCTCTTAGGTCAAACTCTCTACAATAAAATAGTGAAAAAACTATGTCAGTGCAAACACTATATGCCAGTATCATTGGTCGAAGATTCCAAGTTTATTATGGACGAGGGTTAGATTAGAAGGATTAATTTATGAACTAATTCTTAAAATTTATTATCTAATATGATCTTTTTGGTGTTAATAAAATCTTTTCCATAATTATTTGTTGGATTAATTCAAAAAGGAATTCAATACAAATTATTATGTGTGGTACAACAGTTACTTCTGTAATAATTATTTCAAAATTTATACTTACAGTAGTTATAATTGATGATATAAAAAGTTTTTAGGCTGAAATATAAAAAAATAAAATCTTTAAGATGCTTATTATGTGTTTTAATATTATTACTTTTGTGAGACCACAGTGAAAATAAGAAGTGATTCCATACTTTACATTATAAAAGTATATCATAATACGAATTTAATTGACATATGCTTTGTTAGACCGTTTATATATATATATATATATATATATATATATATATGTATGTATTTTATTTTTTTACATTTTGATATAAACAATGAACTAGATTTCAAATTTTATGGATATCATTATTCGGCCCAAGACCTTAACTCAATTTTAAAGCCTAACATGGCCTAAACAATAAAAAGAAATATAAACTTAAATTATCAAATAAATGATGTGTTTGATTTAAGTGTATTGAAGTGAAAAAGCTAAGAACTATTAAGATAATCGCGTTTTGTCTTTAGAAATTGGCATGACTATGGTTGCAGATTTTTTTAAATGTCTTCTATATATTAAAGGAATAGAGTGTTACAAGTTATCTTTAACTTTAAATTCTAACCTATATAAATGTACGAAAACAATATGAATAAATGATATACATGGCGTAAATATGCATTTTCTTAAGGCAAAGAAATCCACAGTATCAATAAATGAATATGCTTCAAAATATCGATTAGCATAGGAGAAACAATGATTAACTTTTTTTTATCATAAAAGAAATATATTTCTTCGAAAACCACGTACATCTGTTGATAAATACATTATTGTTGTTAAGAGTGTCGAGATTTAATATAAGAAATAGTTAGCAAAACCCTCGTTTTCCGGTGGTTAAGGAGCACAAAAACTATATATGTGTTAAGTATAGATCAATTATAGACTCACTAATGCATAAGAAAAAAGTAGGAGGTACAATTATGAAGGACAAAATAATTTTTCTGGTGTTTCTTAATTAATTACGAATGGACGAGGGTATAATTTATATAGATATGTATTTGAAGAGACAATAATGCAAAGATGACTTCTCACCAATTAAAGAGAGATTAGTCCTTTTCCATCAATGTTTTATGCATGATTTTGAATAACATCAGTAGCTAAGAAGATTGGTGATACAAAGGATCTTTGGCGCGAAAGGACCTTGGTACAACACAGCTTTCAAGAACAAAACAAACAAACAAAAAGGATATCAAGTGCGTTGAAAATCACAAGGTTTGTTCTAATGATTATCAAGTTGAGTTTTTACGCCACTAAATATATGCCCAACTATCATATTATTACTGTTTTTTTTTAGTTTTTATTGATCCCTTTGACTGATCATTGAATCGTACGTGCTAAACCTGTACTATTTTGTTTGATTAACGTACCTAAATTAAAACTATTGGAGACTAATTTTGAATAGTTCACCAACTTGATTCCGGTCACTGAATCTTCTTATCTAGCGTGGCAAGGTTTTGATTGTGTAATGAAGTGTTTGGTGAGAAGTTGATGGTATTCAAGATCCACATTTGTTTACACTCTAAAAGTTTTTCGCTCCCATTCTACGACTTATTTTTAAGTAGAGGGTGTTTTTTTATTAATAATAAACAATAAATTAATAAGAACCACTTCAAGGGTGGGTTAGTGGTTCAACCCTTATACAAAGTTACATATAAACCCAGCTTCTAAACTAAGACCGCCAACCTAACCAACAGAAGCAAAACCTAAAACACAATCTAGAAATCATCAAGAGACCATCCTCATGCACGTTAGAGGTTCCAAACACCAATCAAAATAGAAAAACGAAGCAGAACGAGACTTTGCAGAAAACCAAAACTAAACCTTTACTTGCACCAACACAAACACTTCTGACACATCAGTCACACCCCTTTTGAAAATGATAAAATTCTTGTGGTTCCAGATTTCACTCACAATCCTCGTCCAAATTGTACTCCACACACCATTAACCGAATCAGAAACCTGACTCATCCTGAACTGAGCAAAATTGGACTTGGGATCAATGTGAAATACAAACGACACACCAAGCCACTTAAAACATAAACACCAAATACACCAAGCAAAACTGCAATCTAAGAATAAATGGTGGTGAGACTCTTCCTCCTTCCCACACAGACAACACAAAACATTTTCAACTATCACCCCTTGCCTTTCCAGATTGACCCTAGTAGCGATTTTATTCTCGAGAATCTTGCAAGCAGTAACCAAAACAGAAGACACGACTTTACACCTCCACAACTTACTAAAAACCGGAGAACCTTCCACCTTGCTATCCCTCCTAATTGGTTATCCCTCCTAATTGGTGAACTCATTGTGGAACCTCATTGTGGCTGATTAAAATCTCATTGTGGAACCTCAATTAAAATTACAAGTCATTTTTTTCAAAATTGATAAGAATTTCTTGAATAAAATAATGTATATTTTACCTAAGCTCTAAGAATACTGTGAAGAAAAGGCTAAGTTATTTATTTCTCTTGTATGTAAAAAGAAGAAAGGTAGGTGTGGAGGTTGAGACCCACGCTGCGAGTAGGTTCGACATTGATTCATCTTTGCACCTTGATAACAATTTAATGCTGAGCTATAGCATTATACTTTCATTATATTATTATGATTTTATTAGATATGGTTATATTAGGAACTACTTATGACAAATAAAGAACATGGGTCCTACCTACTGCAACTTCTCACACATCTTCAACCACAGTAACGTACCCAATGAGTAATGGTCATGACTATCATAACCATCTAAACCTCTCTGTTTTAATTGCGATACAAATTCATAACATTTACTTAGTTGCAACTTTCATGCTTGATTAATGACTCTGAAACTAATTAAGATGGCTATAATCCCATCAGATTTTTACTATGAACCGTAACTCATTGTCATATATAAATGCTATTCTTCTACCATCACATGAATCACTTGAATCAAAGTAATTCAGTCTTGTAGTGTGATGATGAATATATATGAAGAAACATTGGTTTTGAGCAAGTGGATTAAGTAGGAGGAGAGTAAGTGTTGAATGATAATGGCGTGGCACCATCATACGAGAATCTGACACCTTAATAACAATGTTGGAGCTGAACGTCATCACTGATCACCCATGATTGATTATTCCCTTTAACACATAATTGATCTCTTCATCTTTGGGATTGGAGTGTGCCTTTTCTGTGGCAATACACAATCCTCATTACCACACTCTCTTTACGTCATTGACGTTTTCTGCGACTCCATTTTATTGTGTGTGATTTGTAGTGTGGTGTTAGGTCACTATAATAATTCTGCCAACATTTCATATCTACACGTGGAGGCCTTTAACAACGCCTTCTTCAATGGTTGAGTAAAATTCGGATGTCTTTAACACTACATTAGCTACAAAGCACATTTTAATTGAGAGGCCAAGAAAAAAAAAGCTACCATTTTATATTTCAAATTATACAAATGTCCTTTCCATAAAATATAACGTTTTATGATTTATTAATTTAGCCTTACAGTTGAAAAAAAAAAGAGCAGATTATGAGGGAAAACGTGAGATTATTCGTAGACTTATGATGTGATGATATAAAATAATTGAAACCCACTCCCACATGGAAGCAAGGATTATAATAGTAATTTAAATAAGAGAATGAGTTTAGGAAAAAATTAGGAATTTCAAGTTGGGTAATTATAAATTGGCAATTCCAATCTTTTATACAAACATATTATAATTCTTAATATTATTATTTTTATATTTTTTAATTTTAATTTAATTTTTATTATATATATTAATTTTTTAAATCCATTAACATTCATTGACATATTAGGACATAAGAAGGGAGCAGCATGGAAACAACCAACCCGACCAGCCTTTGAGTAGAGTGAAAAAAAGGAGAACATAATAAAAGAAATTAAAAATAAAAAACTGGCAAACCAAACCCGGTCTCCGTCAACAAAACGACACCGTAGTTCAGCAGCTGTTCTCGCTTAAGTAACCAGAAAACGACACGCGGTTTATGTCTTCAGCTTCACCTTTACTATCGGCAACTGGACATCAATAAAACCGTTTCTCCCATTCCACTCCCTCGCAAAACCAACTAAACTCACCTGCGATGTTACCGGAAATTCCACCGGCTCTACCACCGGAAAATTAACAGATCATTCTCCGGAACCGTCACCGTAACCACAATGTCGTCATCACCGCAGAGCGTAAAGCAGAGCGTCTTCGGATGCTTGACCAAACTCTCCGACCGCGACACGCAGTCTCTTGCCGCCGCAGAACTCGAGTCTATCGCTCGGTGTCTCGATGCAGCCACCTTGCCGGCGTTTCTATCGTGCATGTACTCCACTGACGCCTCCGACAAGCCACCGGTCCGCAAGCAATGTGTGCAGCTCCTAGGGTTACTCGCGGAGACGCACGGCAATATGCTTGCGCCGTACCTGTCTAAAATTATCGGCAGCGTTGTACGCCGCCTCCGCGACGCGGACTCGTCCGTGCGATCCACGTGCGTGAGTTCGGTTGCGGCATTGTCGCGGCACGTCAGCAGGCAGCCGTTGCATTCGTTCGTGAAGCCGTTGGCGGAGGCGCTTTTCACGGAGCAGGACCAGAACGCGCAGGCCGCCGCGGCGCTGTGTCTCGCCGCCGCTATTGATGGTGCTCCGGATCCGGACCCGGCCAGGCTGTCGAAGCTCCTGCCGCGTTTCGAAAAGCTTCTGAAGCGCGATGGATTCAAGGCGAAGCCCGGGCTGTTGACGCTCGTGGGAAGCGTAATTGCGTCCGGCGGCGCGTCCGGTCACGCGCCGTTGAAGAGCTTGGTTCCGTGCTTGGTAGAGGCGTTGAGCAACGACGATTGGGCCACGCGGAAGGCCGCGGCGGAGACTCTCGTGGTGGTTGCCAACGTAGAGAGGGATTTCTTGTCGGAGTTCAAGACCGAGTGTTTGACAGTTTTTGAGAATCGACGGTTTGATAAGGTTTGTGTGAACTGTAAAGGGATCCTATAAAAAAAAATTGCGTTGATGTTCATTTATGGTAATTTGAAAGTGAATTGAGAATGTGTGGTGTTTTGTTTAGGTAAAGTTAGTTCGGGACGTAATGAATCAGATGTTGGAAGCGTGGAAGCAGATTCCTGATGTTTCGGATGAAGTTACGCCACCTGCTAAATCACAATCTTCTTCTAAAGGTAATTTGATTTTGCAGTTTTGGATTTTAGTGTTTATTGGAGAATTCGTGATAGTTGAGAATCAGTAACGAAATAGCTGATCATGTTATGTTCGCTGTTGTGGGTTTAAATAGAAAACATGATTAGATGAAAGTACGGGTAAGGGGTAACAGGGGATGATCAATATACGGTTTTCGATCTTTAGATAAACTAAGAATTTTGTCTCCTGTAATTTAGTGCATATTTGGGAACTAAAATAAGAAACCACGTCTCAGATGTCGAAGCTATGACCATTAGCTTTTATGTGAATCACAATTGGGTCTGGAACCAAACGTGCTATAATTAGGGACACCATTTTGGCAACTTGCTCATTTGGTTGTATGATTAATTTGTTGTGTTGCATTGTCTTTGAGTGTTTTTCATACCTGTTTTCTTTCTGGACTCATTATTGATTCAGAGAATGCAAGTGATGGACGCTATCCTGCTGTCTCTCAAAATTCATGTAGTCCTGGTTCAGTGATGGCCAATCTGCGGAAGAAAACTACACCTTTTAGCAGATTCAGTCAAACAGATAGTTCTTCTGCTAGTGGTGCCAAGAATAGGAGTGCTTCAAGTGGCAACAACAACAAGAGAACGAGTTCGATTGTTTCCCGAAAACTAAATCATAACAATTGGGATACTCAAGTTGCTGTGGCTGATCAGGGAGATCTTCAGGAGATGGATGGAATTGCTTTGGAAAGGATCAAAATGGATCAAAGCAGATTTACAATGCCAGAAATGAAGGGGGCACTGCTATATAGAGGTTCTGACGATAGAATACACAAGTATGGTGGGTCCAAAGCTGGATCTCGTGTGGTTCCATATCATGAAGAAAGTGAAGACTCAGTTCCTGCCAGTGGTGTCTCTAAAGATCTCCGTAGGAATGACAAAGAGATTGAAGATTTATCGCTGATCCGTGATCAGCTACATCAGATTGAGAAGCAGCAGTCAAGTCTACTCGATCTTCTGCAGGTTTGTTCCTAATGCTTAACACCAAGTTCCCTAAATAAATTCTTTTATACTGTCATTGTGTCAATTCTATAATGACAGACATCTCCAACATGCTCCTCCATATTGTCACAGAAATTTATGGGAAGCTCACAAAATGGAATGCGTTCTTTAGAGACTCGTGTGCATGGCCTTGAGTTGGCATTGGATGAGATCTCTTATGATTTGGCTATATCAAGTGGAAGGATGACGAAATCTGATGTTCATGGCAACACATGTTGCATGCTACCTGGAGCAGAATTTTTAAGCTCCAAATTCTGGAGGAAAACACATGGCCGGCATTCGATCCCACGGATCTCTAGATCAGGTGGCACTCCATCTCTTCCTGCCATGAGCTACCAAGCCGACAAGAATGGTGAAACCAAGTTGACGAGCCATAGATTTAGGCCTGATGGAGGTTTCATCACTAATCCACTGGCAGAGATTCATGCAGATTCGAGGAATTTTGCTACATCGGAGCTAGCTTAAAAGTAAGTTAGCTTTCTAAATGCCTCTAAACAAGGTACCCAACTTTCTCGCTGCTACTGTCACCTTTCAGATGCAATTTTAGATTCTTGAGATGCCATTTTTCCTAATTCCCGTATTTCTTATTTCCTTGCAGATGACTGGACAATCTAGAATGCAAGTTTGATTCTCTCTCAATGTGGAAGAACCCCCTTTATTGGTATTAAAATTCGATCAGAATATCTAAATTCTTGCCACTCGCGAGTATTCCATCTAGTCTTCGTTCCAGGTGAAGAAGGCCTGTGCGGGCTAGACCATATATTCTACGTCGCAGCGCAGAATTTCATTTGCATATTCATGATAAATCTTTGGACAAGAACAGCATATTGGAGTGAGTTCGCGACTAAATACCACACTATCTTAAATAAGGGTGAATTTGTATATGTACAGAGAAGTGATAGGCTGCTTTTTTTTTTTTTTTTTTTTTTTTTTTTTTTTTTTGTTTTTTTTTTTTTTTTTTTGTTAAAAGTTTTTTTTCATTTGTTTTCTATCTGCTTTTTTTAATT
>Ga0123342_1002124_pt1 | contig 33249 bp, 13 predicted proteins | sample Turbeawhitnodule_FD_89960 | JGI IMG/M metagenome (GOLD analysis project Ga0123342, IMG submission 89960) | Root nodule microbial communities of legume samples collected from Mexico - Turtle bean Mexico white nodule | ecosystem: Host-associated > Plants > Roots > Nodule | place: Mexico: Nepantla... | reverse complement strand
AATTAAGTAATATATAAAGATAAGTAATTCTCACATTAACTTTACTTACAGAAACAGAGCTGGTTGGTGAATTTAGAATAAACCTTGCTCACTGTTAATTATAAAGCAAAAGAAAAAAGAAATATATATATATATATATATATATATATATATATATATATATATATATATATATATGTGAGTTTCAAGAAACATTAAGCTAGTTATAAGCATGCGCAGTGCTAACCCTAAAGCCTAAACTGAGCGTTGGAAGAAAAAATAATTACATTTTTGGCTGCAGCGCTGAAAGCTTCTCGATGTGGGATCTCAGGGTTCGCTGCTTTGATGCGCTGTATCTCCTCTCTGACATGCACAGAAAAACCAACCAACTTGTAAATGTTATACAACGAGTCTGAGTATTCATTTGGAAACACTAGTTTAAGTTGATATGAAAATGACTTATGATGACCTTTTTAAATATATATTTCTAATAAGCCTTTTCAGAAATGATTATGTGCTTCATAACAGTCAAACTTATGAATAAAGTTAGATTTCATGATAACCAATAGAAGGGAAAAAAAAAACTCAGTTAAACTGTTTAGGGTATAAGAGAGAATGCAAAAGTGCAGCGTGTGGTGATGGTGTGGGTGGGTTGTGTTTGTGATAGCAAAAGACAAAAAAAGTACACTTCTCTTTTGCACTTACTTCATGAAACGATTGTAAGCAGATGGGAGACGGTGCTTTTTCTCAGGTGCTGCCAAAGAAAAAAAAAACAAGAACACATAACATGGTTGGAATTGAGAAAAACACATCATATGATTATGTAAGTGTCATGTTATATTTGTTTGGAGAGGGTTCTGAAAAGGGTTGTTCGATCTATGGTAACTACGTACGTTTCACAACAAAAGATGCTGCTTTTGGGGACACTGACTCGTTGGATGTGGTTGGTGAGGAAGATGAAGACGATGCTTGTCCCTTTTTGGCATTACTGTAAAACCCCTGCTGGAAACAAAACAGATGGTGCTTACATACTCTCACTTTTTCTTTAACCAAACAATCACTCTACTATTGATCTCAAAGAAAAACCTATACACACGCACAAATATAGCATAACAAGAAGAACAAAACTGAAACAGAAGTATTAAATAGTGTAGAATATAGATGCCATGTACATGGTTGTTCATGAATTGATATTAATATTTAATTCTGAGGGTACACAACCTGGAGACTGAGGGTGTGATCAATGCTTTGGTTTTGAGAATTAGGGGGTCTGGTGCTCAGAAAGGAGAGGTTGCTGCAGTGGCCACACTTCACTGTCACAGTGTCTAACAGCCTCTTGCATGGAATACCAACCTACACAAACATCAACATGACCCTACATGTAAATATTTCTAGTCCCCTCTTTCAATTTTAGGAAACATTGTTTTTCTTAATGTACTTCTGAGTACTACTTGTACTCCTTCTTTTAACAAATTAGTTTTCCTCATAAAATGTTTCACAATCATTTTCCAATAGGTATATACAAATGGTCTCACAGACCTTGATGTTGAAACGAAATCATATTTGCTGACCCTTTTCAAAACCTTGGATATGTATTTGTATCATACATAGAAGTTGTATATAAAATAAATAAGAGCATGAGTGATGGTTGATGTGTTATTTTTGCAGTGTTTAAAGATGAAGTTACCGCGAGGACAGTGTTGCAGAAGTTGCAACGAACGTAGCAGAGGTGTTCAGATGGTGGAACCAGGTCCATGGTGAGTTTGTCGTCGTGGTTCATATTTCGAAGGAACAAAGGGTTAGGAGGAGAAGCGTGAAAGAGAGTAAGTAGGTTTAGCAGAGGGAGGAAAATGTTGCAGTTGTAGGGTTTAAGATAGCAACTTGAAAGGGTCAGTGGGTGATATATAGGAATAGGAATTGGAAGATATATAGATAGATGAAGTTGTGTTGTGTTGTGCTGTGCTGTGTTGTGTTGTGGGGTAGCGTCAAAAAGAAGAGTAGTTTTACCACTTGGTCTTGTAGTAGTACAATTTGCTGCAGCATTATATTGCACGCTTTGTTTGCAGACATGACCTGCACCGAGCACTGACACTAATTAACCATCTACAATCGCCAAAATATCGTTACTTTATCTCACACACATATATATATACATGTATATATATATCTATCTACACTCAGTAACATGAGCTACACAAAATCCTATTTCAAATACAACTTATCTGATTCTGTTAATCATCAATGTACCTTGATGTGGATAATCAAGTTTTGTTCTTTATGTGGCTTTTCCATTAATGAAAACAAAAACAGTAACTTTTAGCTAAATTTTAACAAGTTTATTGAGTCTCTTAATCATCAATGCCTTTATTGTTAGTTTAAGTTTATAGGGGCATTCAGTCATTAGGTTTTGCTATCTATGAATCTGCATAGATTTAAGAAATTTACTATTTCATTAGCATGAGTCATTTTGTATGCATGTATAGTTTTTGTAGAAAGAAAACTTGAGTATCTGTGTTATTATCTTACAATCACATTGGAAATTTTAGAGAGAAAATGGTGGCTTGTTTTGCTTCACATCTAATGCAAATGATGTAATGTGTTCAGTTCGAATGTTTGCAACAAGTGGCATATGGCTTCAGTTTATAATCAATGAAAAATGAAATTATGTTTATGTTAAAATATAGAGACTAATTAAAAATGTAATTAATTTTTTATAGGAATTAAAATTGAATTTGATGAGATCTTTTGAAGAATAAAAAGCATGTTTTATCCTAATCTTTAAATAACATATTCATAAACTATATGTGTATTTAAGTGATTATTTGCAAATTTAATTTTTAATAGATTTGGTTTCATAAAATTAAATTAAATTATATTTGATTTATAAATGAAGTGATTTATGCTTAAAAATTTTAATTATATTTTTTTTACTGAAAATTGAGATGGATTTGATTTTTATTTTCTAAAATTTATAAACATATTTTTTTTAGTATTTTCAATAATTTTTAAGAAATAAAATTATGTTTTTAAATTTGAGACATCAAAATATTTTTTCAAAGGATTTACTTTAATTTGAGAAACTAAAAACATAACTATTTTTTTTTAAAAAAAGTGATAAAATCTAGGATTACTTTAATCCAATAAAGAAAAAGAAATCAATAAAGAAAGGAAAAAAATTGTTTTTTATTAGTTGACCATAATCTCATTATGGCACTTGGTGGTAACATTTCGCTAAAAGTTATCCTCCGTTTCTTTGTATCTCTCATTTCTTTTCATTTTAAAATAATATATATAATTTTTTTAGTTATACCCTTCATTTAATTAATAGGAAGAAAGAAAAATTAGTTACGATATTGAAATAAAAAAACTGAAAGAAGTATATATATATAAGGAGTAACTCATTTAAAAATAAAAATAAAAAATTAAATATTTTTTCTAATTGTTTTGTGAAAACACTACTATCACTAGAAGAAAATAGATGAGCATAACTAAAAGCATCTCATTTTAATAGTATCGGATTTGCATCGCAGTAATCTAATATTATAAATGTTAAAGACTGATTTTTACTAGCGTCAGCTGATTTACTATAAATATTTAAATTGATTTTTAATTAAAATAAGTTAATATCAGCAAAGTCTACATTAATATATTTTTATTTTAAAATTTATTTAATTTAACATTGACTAAATCAATACTAAATAAAATTTATTTTTAATCTGTACCAGTTTATCAACTCAGCCATTTTAAATTGAAAAAGTTTCTCATACAAGAACGTCTTTATCTTTAACAAAATTAAATACAAACAAAAAATTAGAAAAAAATTGTAGGATGATGTGGATTAGGAGATAAATATAAACGAAGGAACTGAGTGTAAATGAAGAAGATCAAAATATGAGTATAAAGGAGATGCATGTGGATGAAGAAAATGAGTGTGCGAAAATTATATAAAAGTGAGAGAAAAAATTATGAATGGAAAGATTTCTCATATCTTTAAAGTTGGATTTTTAGATTAAAAAATAATATATGATTCTTGTTCATTATCTAAAGAGATTTCTAACACATAAATTAGCTTCGACCAACTTAAATAAATATTAAAAAATATATTATATTAGTATCAACATAGTCAACAATAACTTAAAGGGATAATAAGATAAATAAAACTATAATCAGCTTAACCGAAATTAAATTAAATAAATTTAAGTACTAAAAATAAATAAAATTAACATCAACTAAATCAAAACTATCCTTATTTATTTTAATATTTATAAGCTAAGTCAATTCACTTAAAGGAACAACTATAACTATGTATTAATTTAAATCTCTAATATGTTAAAACCATAACAAATAACAACATCTTTAAAACAAAGAGATTTAAACATGTTAAATAACAAATATTTAACCGATTAAACATCTCTACATAACTTTTTGAGATTTTAAGTAACTTCAACATATTAAAAGACAATTTCAATCCATTGAAATTTTCTTTATCCCAACACAAAGTTATGAATAGTTAAAAAAACATTTCAAAATATTATTTTTTAATATTCATAAATTATTTACCTTCACAAACAAATAAATAGACACAATGACACATATAAGGACATCTTTTTCAAAAGATTGATCTTTCTTTTTCAAGTGGGTTGCATACATTAAATACAAGTTTCAACTCCACTTATCTCCAACATTTTCCACTAAACCTAAACCTTAATGTCCACATTATAATATCATCCCCAAAAATTGAATTTTGAGATCTTTTGGAGAGTAAAAAGCGCATTTCATCCCAATTTTTAACATAATGATAAAATATATGCGTATTTGAGTGATTATTTGCAAATTTAAATTTCAATGGATTTGATTTCATAAAATTAAATTAAATCAAATTGAAGTTGATTTAGAAATGAAGTGATTTATGCTTATCATCACCAAAAATTTCATCTCCACTCTTTCTACGAAAATTATACATGTACTAGTAGTTAGTTTGATCTCTTATTAAAATGGAATGTAACTTATCTAAAGTTTGTTATAGGGTCTATTAATCATTAATAAAAAGATTCAATAAAATTACCCAAAATATTAGCCAAAATAAATGGATATTTACTTATGGTACTTGAAATCAATTGAGAAAGATACAAACTTTAAAGATTAGATAATATTTGTTAAGATTCAGATGATAATGAACAACTAACTACAACTTATAAAATACATCTCTCACTATGAACAATGAGACTCAATTTGAATGTTTTGAGTTTAATTCATTTAGACTTTGAACCAAAACAATAATGTTTATCGCGGGGTCAAATAAAAGTGACTATGCTCAGCCTCGATCCCATTTTGACTAGATTATTTAATTTATTAACTAAGCTTAGTTCAGCCTTGACCCCGTCCATACTGGATTGATAAAATTGTTGAGTATGCTCAACCTCAACCCCGACTCAGATGGATTGATAAAGTTATTGACTACGATCAACCTTGACCTTAACTCAAATGAATTGTTAAAATTGTTGATTATGTTCAACCTCGACTCTATCTCGACTAGATTGATAAAATTGTTGATTGTGCTCAACCTCAACCCTAGCTTGATTGATAAAATTGATGACTATGCTTAGCCTCGACCCCAACTCAACTAGATTGTTAAAATTGTTGATTATGATTAGCCTCAATCTTAGCCTGGTTGGATTGTTAAAATTGTGAACTATGCTAAGCCTCGACCCCAACTCTCGACTGGATTGATAAAATTGCTGACTTTGATCAGCTCGACCGTAGCTCATCTGGATTATTAAAACGATTGACTTTGATTAGCCTCGACCCCAATTAGGCTGATTGATAAAATTTATTACTGTGATCAACCTCTACCCCCAACTCAACTGGATTGTTAAAATTGTTGAGTGTGATCAACCTCTACCCCAATTCAGTTGGATTGTCAAAATTGCTCATTGTGATCACCATCGACCCCAACTCGACTAGACTGTTAAAATTGTTGACTGTGATCAATCTCATGTCCAGCTCGACTGGATTATTAAAATGTTAACTATGACCAACTTCCAGCTCGGGTGAAACATTAAAAAACTTACCTTATTAGATGATATATACCAAAAATCAACCTTATTAGGTGATATCTACCAAAATCCGACCTTATTAGACAATATCTACAAAAACGAACCTTATGAGGTGGTCAACGTTTTCAGACAAGATCTATAAAGACTTGCCTTACCAGGTAGTACCAACCTAGCTCTGTTGACATTTGTTTAAAGCCTAACACTATACGTAAGCTCTTTTTCCTTAACTTAGACAATTATCGAGCCTTAACTTGTATGGTAATTTGAAATATGAGCAATCAATAAAACATTTAGAGCAAACGACCACAAACTGATTAAGTAACTTAGGTCATATTAGCGATCTAATGTTTTCATGCTTAGGCATAAATCGATTAGACACAACTTACATCGTAATTTTTTTTTCCTGAATAAACCTCTTCGCCTACTCTGCTTGAACTTGGAAACCGTGTACCTGGAGATCGTGTATACTGGTAGTTAGTTTTATCTCTTATTAGGAGAGAATGCAACTTATCTAAAGTCGGTTTTAGAACCTATTAATCAATAACCGGTAGATTCAATAAAACTACACAAAATCATAGTAAAGAATAGAGAGATTGTGATACTTGAAATCATTTGAGGAATATACAAACTTTAAATATTAGACAATATTAGTTAGAATTTAGAGGATAACAAAAAACTAACTATACCTTGTAAAATATATCTCTCATTATGAAAGGAGACTCAATTTGAATGCTATCCTTCGAAATTATTTAAACTTTGAATCAGAAGAATACATTTACAATTTTTTATTTTTTCAATCATCAATTTTTTTTTCTGCATTGTGTATAATTCTGTTTTTAAAATTCTATCACTAGTAGAAAATCATTAAATATAAACTAATTTTATAGACAAAAAAAAATTAGTTATTATATTGACTAAATCAGATACTATTTTAGAGACTAAACAAATCATTTGTATATAAAGTAGTTTTTATTATTAATAAATAGTTTATAAATTAATATTTAATTACTACCAAGGTTTTAGCTACTAACTATAGTACTGAAAAGTTAATGATAACTGAAATCTAGGTAGCTAATTAAATACAAATTTAAAAATTATTTTAATAATAAAAACTACTTAAAATACAAATAATTTTTTATCTCTATAATCTAATTTAAATAATATAGTAACCTTTTATTTATTTATTTTCAGTAACTCATTATTTTTAGTTTTTAAAATTGATTTTAATTGAATGATGTTCATAGTGTATAAATGTAGCATATTTAACTTTTAACAGGCCCTTCAAATTTTGAACTTTGGTGGTATTTAATTGATATAGATTATAAGAAATATTTTAGATGTCTCCGTTATAGAATTTTATTTTGAATAGTTTCACTCACGTAGTTTTGTTTACAAAAGTTCTTATAATTAATGTATGTAATGTAACGGGAGAGAAATGACTTGTAAAAAATAGTGTATAACTTTTTATACGTTTTCGTTTTTTTTTTCTTCAATGCCCTTTCAATTTCTCTACTGTTGTTAAAATTCTTTTTATCTTTTCTTTTTTTCTCTTTTTGCGTGAATTTGGATTTAACTATTTTAATTGTATAATTTTAAACAGTCTATTTACTTCACATATAATGTAAATATAAATATTGACATGACACTCACTTTTGTTTCCACGTTAATTAATTAGCACGTTGATGAGATGTCACATTATCTTACAGGGTCACGTGACCAATAATATTTGTGTTAAACACGTGTTCAATTTGTCTAAAATAAAAATGAAGTTAAATAATTTCATTAAAAAATAATCGTGTAACTAATATTTACAATAGACCATTTTGAAACTAAATATTAACCCCATTAAACCCTAAAAAAGTCATTCTTTAAGTGTAATTAAGATTTATCTTACGAAAAATCTATTTCAACAACTCATATTTTCTGAAAACTACCATTTAACAACTTTAAATAATACTAATAAAAAAATTAAACTAATTTATTTTTAAAAAAATTATCAATAAAACATAAAATGACTTAAAGTGAAGTATTTTAGAATGCTGCAACCCTTGTAAAAAAATCAAAATAAAAAACCTTACAAATTATATGCTGCCAGAGAGATTAAATAAACTAATTTATTTAATTAAAATATAAATTAAATTATTGCATAAAAAATTAATAAAACTAACACTACAAGAAAATTATGAAATATAAATCAATTTCAAAAATAAAAAATAATTAGTTGCTATAGTGAATAAATTAGAGACCATTTTAGAAATTAAAAAAAAAATGGTTTCTAAATTAGTTTCTATTATTGTTAAATAGTTTCTAAATTGGCTAATTAGTTATCAAGGTTTTAACTACCAATTATTTAGATTATAAATTTGGTAGCAAAAACTTTAGTTGCTAATTAGATACTAATTTAAAAACTATTTAACAATAATAAAAACTAATTTAGAAACCAAAAATATTTTTAATCTTTAAAATGACCTCTAATTTAGTCATTATAATAATTACTTATTTTTTATTTATAAAATTAATTTCTATTTCATAATTTTCTTGTGAGATGATAGTATAAAATTTGATGGGAGTCTAAGATATCATATTCCTTTTATGCATTGTTGTTTCTCACATATATTGACTTTGAAAATGAATCCTATTTGACAATGGTATTAAATGTGAGGAGTTTTTTCAACAAAAATTCCAATCTCAGTTTATCACATTATAGGAAAATCACCCTTTTCCACCAAACCTAACCCTTATAATGTGTAGGTGTGATTCATACCATTCATAGAGTGTATTAGATTGCATATAACATAAAAAAAATAAAATGCAATTAAAGTAGAGGAGGCAAATAAGTCACAGAAGTGAATAGCAGTACACAATGAGCATGTAGTAAGAGAGGTTTCTTGTTTGGTTACACCTAAATCTTCTCACATCATAAAGTGCAGTTGAACATTTCATGACTTTAGAAGCTAACCCTATACTTCCATTGCATGAATAAACATGCTGGCCCCTCTTTTTCACCACTACACACACTCACACACACACTTCTTAAGTAACCCTAGTATTCAACCGTTCCAAAATAACTTTCTCTGCAAGTTATTCACTATTTTTCCCTCAAATTGCAACCCATAATGCTTCCACATCTCAAATAAGGAAAATAAAGTATAGGAACTGTCCCATTATTATAAATGCATTGCATTTCAGATGCAGTGATTGCACCAGCTCTCAGCGACTGAAGTGAATGGTAATGAACCTCATTGGAATTAGAAGCCCACCCTGTAAATATGGTAACCTCAATTAAATCCACACTTCCTAACAGAAGATGAAAAGTGTTTCAGACAACAACTTCCAAATTAATATCGCAATAAACTACCAATTATGTATGTGTAAAGAAGTCAACTTCACACCAAAAAAAAAAACACTGGGAATCAGAGCCAGAATTCAGTGAAGATAAAATTTCATTACAAAACAGTTTATTTTCTCTAACTTTTTCTACCCATCTTGATTAATTAATAGCAGAAATTACGAGTATATATCTTAGGTTATATTATTCCTGTCCCTCACTATATATACGTGCATGTGTGATATACCATACATACTAGGCTCTTGAAACATATATATAGTTTCTACTATTTGATATTATAAACAAGTACAAGTGTTTAAAAAAAGAATCTTAAGGTATTTTAGCTTAGAAAACCAGAAAAATGAAAAAGTCTGTGATAAAATTTACAGCCTATAACTCTTAATCAAGCTTTCTAACCTCCAAAATTGATCCTAAAACCCTCCTAAAGAAAAGTGGTTACTATGTGACTTGAAAACATATATGTAAGAGGTTGATTAAAAAGGTGGAGATTGGTGAAAACAGGAAAGAGATATTTAGTGATTAATGAAAAGTGAGGAGAAGTGAAAGTGAGTAATGAAGTAAAGAATGAGAGGAAAAGTGGAGGGATGAAGGAGGACTATATACACTTAAGTGGTTTCCTATGTTTGAGGGCATTGGTTGGGTAGAAGCAATTAAGAGGAAGATTGGATTGGATAGATGTAAAAGGAGGGAAAGGGCAAAGGAAAGGAGTTGAAGGATGAGAGAAGAGGGTGAAATTAGAGAGGAAAGGGGAAGGGAGAAAAGATAGTGAAGGGAAGGGGCCCTGTGAGCAAAGGCCTCTTTTTGTGGGTGCAGCACTTGAAGAGGAAACATGAAAGTGACAGGTGGGAGAGTGACATGTGAATTGGTGATGGCAGGAGATGGGATGGGATGGCTTTTGTGGTGTCCTTTTGTGATGGGACGATTCCACAATTTCCCAAACAAGGAAACAAATCTATCTCCTCACTTCAGGCCCCTACCTTTCTATCCTTGTATAAACAAATGCACACCACTTTCCCTACCTAGTCCGATGAATGACCCTCTCTCTTTTCTTCTCTTCTCTTCTCTTCTCTCTTCTCTTCTGCATGCCACATAAATTCATTTTCAACCATTCTTCTTTAATCAAACCCTGCTTTTCCCAAACTAACTCCTTTAAATACCTTTCTCATCTTTCATTCTCCTCATATTAAACAGATCAAACCCCTTTTGGTTACAGATTCCTTTGTCTTTTTCGAAATCCTAACCCTACACCACACCGCCACCCTTTCGCACCATCTTCCTACGTTTAGTTCTGTTCATTAACTTATTTGGACACAATCATTTGATCTATTGTTACCCAAACTTGTTATCCATATCGGGAAATTTCGACAACACACCTTCTCCTCTTCTCCCTCTGTCACAAACGTGAATTCCTTCAACCTTGTCTCTTACTTTCATTACCCACATAAACTCACCAAGGGTCAATGAGACAACGACACTCATCCACAAACACATGCCCCAATCCAAGGGCTACCTACCTATCATCATATCATGTCACTGCATATATATATTTTGTGTCTAAACGTGCATAATCTGCTGTCAAGGGATTTTAAAGGTGGGTTTGAATGAAGTGATTTAAGTGAAGGTTTTTTTTTTATGAACTTGGAAAAATAACTTTCAAATGTGCACCTTTCTATAAAAATATGTCTAGGGTTTTTAAAATAGTGTTGTGACATTAAATCATGGAAATGGTTTAGTCAGTATAGGCAACTGGTTTTTCCACTGCAAAATAACCACAATCGTGCTTCTATTGCTCCTCAACTTTTTGGTCGAATTTATTGAATATGTATTGTCTCAATAATCATAGCCCCGTCAAATAGATTCAATTAGGATTAATTAAACTATTTAGTCCAGAGTTAGTCTCTACATTAATGATACAAGAAATGAATTTGATAGAAAAATTTAGAGAAATGAATTTGATAGAAAAATCTAGAGATATGAATTTGTCAGTTATCATAAGTTATGATAGGATGGAAGTAAATAGAATTTAGATTGTTAGTGACCTACAAAAAGAGAATCTAAGTGACTCAAGTAAGGGATAAATTCATTCATAAGGAAAATGTGTTGCTAGGACAAAAGAAGGGAGGGGAGAAAGATTTAACATAGATAAGAAATTAATCTTAAGATTTAATGATAGAGTTTATGTTCCTTATAATATAGAAGTTAAGAGGATACATTTGAAGGAGGCACATAAGAATAGACTAATCATTCATCTAGGATTAATAAAGATGTATCAGGACCTTGGGAAAATATTTTGGTGGCCTAAGATGAAGAGATAAGTATCTCAATATATAACATCTTGTTTAGTTTGTCAAAAGCTAAACTGGAACACCAAAAACCAATAGGGATTCTACAATTATAGCAAGCCTTAGAAACAAACTTCGTATATGTTTGGCCCACCAGACGGATGGACAATCTGGAAGGACCATCCAATATCTAAAAGATTTGTTGAGATTGTGTGTGATAAAAAATATGCAGATAATTGGGACTAATACTTATCATTAATAGAGTTCACTTATAATAAAAATTCCGTTCTAGTATAAGTATGAAAACTTATGAAGCATTATATGGCCGAAAGTGCATAACACTTTTGGGTTCTTACATGGTTCAACAAACCAGAGAGAAATTAAAAATTATTTAGGAAAAATTGAAAACAATTCTGAGTAGATAGAAAAGTTATGCTAGAGAAGACCCATTGAGTTCTAAGAAGGTGATCATGTATTCTTGAAAGTCACCCCAACTACTAGTATTGGTAGAGTCAACAGTCAAATAAACTGATTGTTGGAGTTCTCCTTGGTTCCCTCTTAAGTTCTTCGATTTGGAATGATTTTGATGGAAGGAGAAGACATGGTAGTGGAAGATATGATCAAAATGGGTAAGAAATGGAATAGGTTTTGGAGTGTTGTAGGAGAATGATGCTAGGAAGGAGGTTATGCCAACTTTCTAGCTATCTCTAAGGCTTCTACACTAAAGAGTGAGAGTAAGAGTGATACAAACCAACAGATGACTAAGAACACAACAAACACTTCTAAAAAGGGTCAGTCATCTCAAGATACAAAGTCAGGTCCCACCAAGCCTCGAGAAAGAATCAACAAAAGAAGAATAAGCTCTAAACCAAAATATCACAAGTTCTTCCTACTAGTCTTTTTAAATGAGTACAAATATGTTGTAAATAATTGGGCTCACTATGGGGGTCCAAATAGCAAATATAGGCTAGAATAAGGTTCCTTTAGCATAATAGGGGACGTGGATAGCATTTTAGCTTGTTCCTGACCTATTTGAAGACATTTTGACCTAGTATCTAGAAGGACAAGCCTAGGATACAGGATTGACTTAGTCAAACCCTAAGGCTGCCCATTTTTTCCTTTTCCCATCCTACCCCTTTAGCTTGTTCTCCAAGGCTCCTTCATCTATAAATAGGAGGTCTACCTAGTGTATTTTACAAGTTGAATGAAATAGAGAAAAGTTACTTTGCACATTTTGTGTGAGATGCTAGTGAGGCTTGTCCTCTTAGTCTTTTAATCTCATCTTGTGAGAATTTGAGAGCTCTCAAGTGGCGGCTTCCAACACTTATGTTGGAGTCATTTCATCATCCAAGTGGCGTGCTCATCATCTCAAACTCCATTTCTCATAAGCTTCCTTTTCCTTCATTTTTTCCTTCCATTGTCATTCCATTCAATTCATAAATATGTTCTTGTTTTGCTTCCTTGTTTCTATTATGTCATTTCCTTTTGTTATTGCTTTCATTGTTTAATTCCTCACCATATCTTGTCATCATCTTCACCTTATAATTGTGTTTTCCTTTTGCCTTTCTTCACATCTACTTAACCACTTGGTTAAGTTAATGTCCAGTGGGGATTTTCCTTAGGTTTTCACTATTAATTGTCTAACAATCTCAATCATAAATCTAAAGTGTCACCTAAATGAACAGTCCTAAAATCAACTCACATCAAAGAGAAAATAGAAACTTGAGAGAATTATGAAACTAAACAGGCAGAAGTCCCCTAAAGTAACAGGCAGAAGTTCCCTAAACAGTCTAGTAACATTTTCATACACCATTCCAGTATGAAAATGTTACTAGACAAGCTCCCTTTTTATAGAGCCATAAGTCTCCTAAAGATGACTATTGGATCTCCTAGAAACTCTCCATTTATGGAGTGCCATGTGGCATCAAGAAATCCTCTCCATTGGTGGATTGCCATATGGCAATCCATGTCTTGAAGGAGGTTTATATTCATATGAAGCCAAGTGGCACAGGGTTGTTGAAGATGCATGGAAGGAGGTGCCTAACTAAGAAGCATGTGACATGGAAGAACTTGAATTATCGCCCTTGGAGAAAGGAAGGAGTAGGTGCCTACTTGGTTGTTTGGTTGGCACCATGTAGGATGCCATGTAGATGTCTCATCTTGTAGTGATCGTTTTAGTAAGATGACTCACTTTATTCCTTGTTGCAAGGTAGATGATGCTAGCTACAAATCAAGATTATTCTTCAAAGAAGTTATCAGGTTGCATGGTTTACCTAAAACTATTGTGTGCGATATGGATGTGAAGCTCCTAGGCCATTTTTGGAAAACTTTATGGGTTAGGCTTGGAATTACACTTTTTTTTTCTATCGCATGTCACCGTCAAACTAATGGATCGATTGAGGTAGTAAACAAATCTTTATTCACGTACTTTTAAAAGGCAATAAAAGGTTTTAGGATGAATATCTTTCTGAAGTAGAGTCTGCTTAAATTGCTTGGTCAACAGAACTACTAACATTTCTCCTAAGGTTGTATATGGATTTAATCATCTCACACCTCTTGATTTACTACCACTTCTAGAAACTACTTCCTTACTTCATAAAAAGGAGTTTCTAAAGTGGAGTTTGTCAAGAAGTTCCATGAGAAAGTTAAAATATTGAAAAAAAAAACTCAAAAATATGTTGAATACAACAATAAAGTAAGAAAGAAAATAACATTTGAGAAAGAGAACTTGGTTTGATTACATTTAAGAAAAGAAAGATTTTGAAACCAAAGAAAGTAAAAACTTAGTCCCAGGGGAGATGGTCCATTCCAAGTAGTTCAGCGAATAAATGATAATACGTACAGGTTGGACCTTCTAGATGATTATGGAGTCACAACCACTTTTAATGTTAGTTATTTGCTTCCTTTTGTGGATGGTGATGACTATATTGACGAAGTAGATCTAAGGACAAATTCTCTTCAAGAGAGGTGATATGATGAAGGATCATTGGAGAAGAAACATATTGAATCTTTGACAAGGGCTATGGCTAAAAGACTAGAGGAGGAGGAAGGGCTTCAGAAGTCTCTCCTTATGGAAAGTAATATACTAACTTTCTTACTCAATTATTTTAGCCTTGTAAACAATTGTACATACTATTTTAGGAATTATATTGAGCCTTTTTTATATTGGCCAAGTAGCATAGAATTTCATTTTGGGCCTTGTATTTGGGCCAAACTTAAAATATGTCAAATAACCTAATCTTGTGTAGGATGTAATGTCATTTAGGGTATAAACCCTAACTTGGGCACCAAGTTAGTTCAAAGTAAACCCTAACTTAGGCACCAAGTTAGGTTAAAAGCCTTAGCTTGCTATGCGAACTACATGAAACTTCTCTTGCGAGCTTTATCATAGACGTTAGGGTTAGGGTTTGAAGCTTCTCTTGCAAGCTTCATCTCCTACAAAGAAGAGTGTCTTGTACATGAAATTTAACTTTTGAATGAGTAAAGAAATCCTGCCAAATTTACAATTGAACTTAGTGACTAGCCTAGAGATTTCTAAAAGTTGGTCTCGCCTGTTCTAGATTTCATTCGCCACAAAATTCACCTCAATCTTTCACCAAAATTCCAATTCTCCATAGCTTATACAAACATTCATCCAGTTCCATTCAAAGGAAACATCCAAGTCAACAAGGAGCAAAATTGGATTGCATTCATATGGTGCATACACACATATAGATTGTGTTGTGTGTTTGATTTTTATAAACTTCTTGCATCTTGTGATGTTATGAGATTTTTTGTTCATTATTCATTTTTCAATATATATCCTTTATTGCCTTGAGTTTTTCCTAATATACTTGTTTTAAATAAATATTAAACTTACTAAAATGGTCTTGTTTGTTATCATCAAAACATGGATTTCTTGGGCACATCTTTCATATTAAGATTTGTGTATTATTATGCCTAAACTCGTTTGTGCCTTAATGCACTTCATCAAATTTATGAATGCTTAAGCATCTTTTCTTAAGAGTAACTTAATGGTCACTTTAAGAAAGTTAACTAAAAATGGAATTAGGGACACTTACATTGTTAACTCAACACTACAAGAAAATCATTAAATATCAACTAATTTAGAGAAAAAATAATTAATCATTATACTGACTAAGTTAGATGCTATTTTTATAAACTAAAATATTATTGGTATTTAAAGTAGTTTTTATTATTAATAAAAATTTATAAAGTAGTTTCTAATTTGATATCTAACATTATCTACCAAGGTTTTAGTTACTAATTACTTCAGCTTCTAAATTAATTACTAATTTAATTAAATACTAATTTAGAATCTAAAGTAGTTAGTAGTTAAAATCTTAGTAGCTAATGCTAAATATAAATTTAAAAACTACTTTATAATTTTTTATTAATAATAGAAATTATTTTAGTTATTTACTTTATAAAGATATTTTTACGAGATATATATATATATATATATATATATATATATATATATTTTTGTTCCATTACAAGTTTGTGTCACCAACACTTAAGATTCATTCTATAACTATTTTGTAATGAGATTCTTTATGACAATTTTTTCGACAGAGTTTTTTTTATTAACTTGTTTTAAAAAAATATATTTGAAGTCGTATTCTTTAAAACACTAATTTATAAAAAAAATTATATGTATTATAACATTTATGAAATAAATGTTTTATGCTTTTAAAACAAAGTAGAAACACACACATATGATAGAATAGAAGTATTATTTTTATGTTATTTTTACTTTAAAATTTATCAAAAATATTTTAAGAAAGGGTATATGATTAATAACACAATAATATAATAATTAAAATTAAAAGTACAATTAAAATCATTAATTTATAAATAAAATTTACAAGAGTTTAAATTAATTGAAAACAAGTTATAAATATCTTAAACATATAGTATAGGTTGGTTTAAATGTTGATTGTGCAAATTAAGTTTTGTAGTTTTGATTATAGTCATATTTTTGCTTTAACACAAATTTTTCTTAGTCTTTTAACAAAGAGACTAAAATTTCTCTTATCGATAATGCGATTTTGGATGAGTTTTTCACCAGTAATAGAATACAGCTTATTCATTACATGAATTACACTCATAACATTTGAAACTAATCATCAACACATAAATGGAAACTATTACACTATTTTATGCTTATATACATATTTCTTTTATAAGAAAATATATGATGTATGAGACCATGTTTATTTTTTCAGTTAGTTTTCATAATTTTTTTTATAAAGTTAAGATTGATAATTAATCATATTGTTTTCTGAGAATATAAATGAACATGATATTGTAATATCCAATGCCAAAATACTTTATAAATATAAGCACTTTCTAGACCAAAATCCAACTACTAATTGGTGGGTTTCTGGAGTAAAGTAGAATAATTGGACACCCTTAAAAGCCCATTAAGTTATTGGACGTTTTGATTATCCATTACTGTTTACTGGTAGGCAAATTCTTCTTACACCTGATTTTTTCGTATCTGCACCTTATGTATTTTTTAATTTCCAAAAAGTATATTCCAAAAAAATAAAATTTTGGAATATATTATTGTGTTCTCGAAATTAAATATAAAATAGAATCTAAAATCAAAATTCTGGAAAAAACAATTTCATAATAAAAAATATGTTTTGGAATTGTTTTTTCAGAAAAAAATCTGAAAACATATTATAGAGTTCAGAAAAATGTTTTGAAAATTCAAATTCGGACTGCTCCCCATTTTATTTAAAGGTATTTTTATCATTTCAAATAAAAATTGGATCCAACTTCAAATATGATTAGATGCAGGAAGAATTTGCGAGAAGCAATTACTTCATACATCTATATAGATTTTATTTTTCAATCCCACAAATATAAAAATTCTCATTTTTTGTCCTTTTTAATTATATAATTCTAAATTCATTTTTTTTAATTTTTTTTTATAAATTACAGGATTTGAAAGTCATTTTTTACTTCTAGATTACACAGTTGAGAAATCATATTTTTTTTTTTATAAAAACAAGATTTTTGAATTATATAATTTAAAAATTATTTTTAGCTTAAGTTGTACCACTATAAATTATGTAATTCAAAAGCAAAAACAACTCATATTATACAATTTTAAAGTTTTAAAAAAAACTTTAAAATTGTACAATCTAAATATTTTTTTAAAAAAATATTCCTATATTATATAATTCAAAAGTTAAAAAAAAAAACACTGGATTGTACACTTTAAAAATAATTTTTAACGTACAAATTATATAATCCAAAAAAGCAAAATAATGTTTTTTTACAATCTAAAAAATTTTAGAAAAAAATATTTCTATATTATATAATTCAAAAGTTAAAAAAAAAAACTTTTTGGATTGTACACTTTAAAAATAATTTTTAAAGTATAAATTATATAATCCAAAAAAGCAAAATAATTGTTTTTTATGTTTATAGGATTCAGGAAAAATATATGGAGGTAGAGAAAGAAATTACCTACTAACTCAATCTCCTTCCCCTTAAAAAATAACCTAGTTGTGGTTCAGAATTGGATAACTATATACTATGAAATGTCCTATTTTATAGTTGATGTGGAATCTTCAACACATCCTCACGTTAATGCTACAAACTTGTGTGTGTGACTATATAGGGTTTTTGACTATGATGGGGTTATTTTTTTTGTTTTTACCAAAATGGGGTCCGTTTAAAAAAAATTACAAATTTAGGCAAGTCGTGCCAATTTGGCACAACTTCATATGCATAAATAGTTCCAATTTGATACGACTCTATCATGTCATACTAAAGTCGTGTCAACTTGGCACAACTTCTGTCACGTCATACTGAAGTCGTGCCAAGTTGGCACGACTTCAACCACGTCATAATTTTTTTAAAATTATTGTTTATATATTGGGTAGTAAGTTATGTAATGTTAAAAATTAATTTGATACATAATTTTCTAAAAGTGTTAGTTTTAAGAAATAAAAAATTGAATATATAATTATTTTTAAATTATTTAATTATTTCAAAATAATTACAAATTATTTATATTATTTGACTTATTTAAAATTTATATAACTATTTAATTATTTCAAAATAATTACAGTACTTATACCTTTATATTTTAATATAAATGACATTAAAAAAAATAAACAGGTTTAAAAAATGTATTATTTGAATTGTGATAAAAAAAAATTAAAACTTCAGAAAAAAAATGAATAATTATGATACACGATTATCCAATTTTTTTGTTCCTTAAAACTAACACTCTTAGAAAATTATGTATCAAATTAATTTTTAACATTACATAACTTACTACCCAATATATAAACAATAAAATTTAAAAAAAATTAAAATTATGACGTTGCAGAAGTCGTGTCAAGTTGTCACGACTTCAGTATGACAGGACAGAAGTCGTGCCAAGTTGGCACGACTTCAGTATGACATGGTAAAGTCGTGTCAAATTGGGACAATTTGTACATATGAAGTCGTGCCAAATTGGCACGACTTGCCTAAATTTGTAATTTTTTTTAAACATACCCCATTTTGGTAAAAACTAAAAAAAATAACCTCATCATGGTCAAAAACTCGACTATATATTGTGGGTGGTCTGGTAAGAGCCCGATAGGGAGTGACTTGATAAGCCCAACAAACAATCGCTAAAATATACTTGAAATGACTCTGATACCATGTTAAGAAATGGATTTTAAGTTTATCTCAACTTCACAAAATTGACTTATGAGGTGAGGTTTGCACCCACTTATATACAATGAAATGTCTTAATCTCTAGTCGATGTGAGATCTCCAACACACCCCTCACCGACCGAGAGTGATAACTTGTACGTGGGATAACATATTATGAGTGGTCTGATAACGGCCTGATAGCGGATTGTTTGATAAACCCAACAAACTCTCGCTAAGATAAACTCTGGCTGTGATACCCTATTTTGAAGTGGACTTTAAGCCTAACTCAACTTCATAAATCAGTTTTATGAGATTGAGTTACACTTAAAGTCTACTTAATAATAATAATAAATATAAAATTTTATTTTAATAAAAAAACAAATATATGGAGATGGAAAGTAACCCCACCGCAATTGTTACTCTTCCTAAACTATAGACGTACGAAAGAAGAATGTTGCACATTACATTTATACTTCAAATACTTTTAGGCATTCATTATATATATAACGTTGTACTAATATTGATTTTAATACAATAAATTTTAAAATACGAAATCCCTCATTCAACGATTAGTTAAGTTTGACTTAAGATTAAGTTAAATGTTAATTCATAATCTAAAAGTATTTGAATAGGAGTTTATATTATATTAAATCAAATTTATCTTTAGTTAATTTTATCTTAAAATTAGTCAAAACAATAAATCGTTACTTTCACTCTTTATATTATTTTTAATAAAACTTTAGGTATCAGAAACAATTCTAATCATTATCCACCTATCTACTTATCCTAAACCTCAAATCCTAAAATGTACTCCAATATTTAAGTTGGAGTTTGGTATGAGATAGGTAAAAGTAATAAATAGATTAGGATAAATTATCATGTTAACCTCAAAATTAAGATATCATTTTGTACTTAACTACGTACGTTAATCATGTTATGTGAGAGATACTTATTTGATCTTTTAGAACTATGTCGACCACGTTACTCAAGAGGCTTCGATCAATTATTATGAATGAGGAGGTCTTGAGTGTCGAATGGTTAAACTTTCATCTTTTTACATAAATGTGAAAATAAGGTTTTAAATACAAATTAAACTATTTTTTAAAATTCAGAAGCCACTTATATAAAAATGGCTGAATTAACTCAACGGTTGTTATACAATTTGGTTTGAATGAGTTATAATTATTTTAAAAAAAAATCTAAACGTGTGTAAACCCTATTGGGTTATGGTTAGAAATTAAGTTCCATTAGCAATAGAGAGCCCCTACCACCAATTTATGCTCCAACAAGACCATAGGGGCCATCACTCTCACAAGCTTACCCACTTGTGATTTTTGTGCTCCAACCAATGCACTACACGACAAAAATATCTAATGCATGTTGCACTATTATCTTTTTCCACCTTTTTATCCTTTCTTTCCTGGTCCACTATTATCTTTTATGGACAGTACTTTCCATATATAGCTTCAAAAGTTTTATACCTCACACTCTTTTCATTTACTCACTTCTTCCTTTTTTCTAGGGTTAAATTTACTTTATCAAGTCTTGGATTAAGTTTTGCGTTTTGCAGCCCTTGTTAGAGGATGAAATCAGCACAAAATTATGTGATTTTAGTTTTTCTAAATTACTATATATATTCCTATCATATCATATATATATAGAGAGAGAGAGTGTAGAAGAATTGTAAATATGTAATATTTATGCACATGAAGAAGGAAGAGTAAGAATGAAAATTGATTATGATGTGAATTGATTTTAATTTGACTTAAAATTCTCAATTTACTCATTTTGATTTTAGAATTTCTTGTTTTTCAATTGATATTTTGTTATTAAACTATCACACACCAATGTTTGTTTTTTATTTATGTAGTTTTATGTACAAATATTTCTTATAAAAATTTGTTTAGTATTTTTTTTTTTATCTTTCTCTACCATTGGGACATGTAATAAATGATAAATTAGAAATAGATAAATATTATGAAATATTATTATTATTAAAAGTCATTTATTGTGAATTTCTGAAAAATTATAGAATTTGTTTTTGTAACATATAGATATTCCAAGTAGTGTATTCTACACATAATTTTTTATTTATTTATTTTTATGTAACTTCCTTTGATCTGTCTCAATTAATTTTCACTTTGTTATCTTTAGAAAATACTTTAAGATGATGGTTATAATGAATTAAATGGTTGTTGGGTGTTGTTTTCATTGCCTACTTTAAGCTACATCCTTCTTTTTTCCTTTCTGTTCATACTTCACACTAGTTGTCTCAGCATGTTTGAAATTAATGCTGTGTATGCTTAGGACATCAATTCCAACATTATGTGTCTTTCATAAGATAAGAATTTTATTACATTTCCTTTTGCAATTTAGGTAATGGGCATGCATGGTGGGTCTATCCTGTGCACTATAAAGAGAGTGTCTGCCATTGAATAATGCTTGGAATGGATGTTTTATGTCCTAACAAATCAAGCACATTAATTCATTCCTAAGCCATTTCCACATTTTTTAAATCATGTTCTAACCATAAAAATCGAGTCCCTCCATCTTTAATATTTTAAAATAAAATATTATTTTAAATATTATAATATTTTATCATACATATTTAATATGATTTTATATTACGAAGTGGACTTTAAGTCTAACTCAACCTTATAGAACCGATTCATAATGTGAGGTTTGCACCCTTATATATAATGAATTGTCCTTATTTTTCCAGTCGATGTGGGATCTCCAACACACCCCTCACGCTGAGAGTGACAACTCGTGCGTAAGATAACATATTACGGCCTGATAGCGGGTGGCCTGATAAGCCCAATAAACACTTGGTAGGATAGGCTCGAAATGTCTTTAATACCATATTACAAAGTGAACTTAAGTCTAACTCAACCCCATAAAACCAGCTCTTGAGGTGAGGTTTGTACCCACTTATATACAATGAAAATCTCTAGTCGATGTGGAATCTCCAAAATTTTTTTTCTAAAATAAGTTCAAACTATTGATAATAGTAGAAATTTATAATAACTCTTAAAAGCTTAGAGACTTTCAATATATTTAGAAACTATATATGCAACTTTAGTTTGCAAAAATTGTTGTAAACTCTTACCAAACTTGTAGTGGAGAAGGACATAACTGAAGTCTTACTTGTTCAATTACAATAAATTCAACATAACAAGATTAGTTGGATTAAAAGTTTAATCATAGGTATTAATTGAACAGAATGTCCTGTCACATTGAAATGTAAAGGTGTTTTGTACAGCACATGGGAGATTCCTTCATTCGCAAACATATTCAATTGATCATCACCTTAAAATAAGACCAGTCAATTTCTTAAGGAAACATCTCACTTTCATGAATAATGACATATTATGGGAGAATGATGAGCAATGCTAATAATTGTTGACATGCAGCTTTCGTTTTATCATAAAGTCTTAAAGAAAATCTATTTCTCATGGAATCTTTTAATTTTACATGTGAAAATATGTGTAAGTGCACGCATGTACATATTATACATTTCTCTATATATGTTTTGCATGAATCTTCTAAACTGTTACCACTTCTTTTCTCAACAACTATTTGATGGGGTTTTGCCAAACTTGTTCACAAGAATATGGGCTGTAGATATTTCAGCTAGTGCATGCATCAATCAACACTATATAATTATATTTCAACTTCAAATTCACAAAGATAACATCACATGAAAATATTTGCTTTGAAGTTCGAAGTTCGAAGTTTTATCACGATTTTGTCTTTAAAATACATACGAGAAACTATAAGAGTTAAGAAGAAAAATATATTTAAAATGTCAATGACTTCAACTCTTAAATGATGTTTAACTATTAGACATATCAAAACAAATTTTTCAATAAAATTTTAAAAATGAACATTTATAACTCTATGCCGAAAGATCAAGTAGTTCAATTGAAATATCCATATTATTAATGTAAAATATTTATAATTTCGTACGTACAATATATTCTTCATTCTATTGGAATAGTTCTCCAAATCCTTTTCAGTATCTTATGCCCTTTAATTATGATTTATTACTTTGCTATTCCTTTGATTTTGCAAGCATGCAAAACTAGAAATGAGAAAAGTTCACTTCCTTTCATTCGGTCCAACTTATAAAAGAACCTCAATTATGATGTTTGTAACATGCATAAAGGTTAAAAAAGTGTACCGAAGTAAATGTAACATGGTCCATTATAAATTTAAAACTAAACCGAAAATCCAAAGAAACAATGCCATAATATTGTATAATCAAAAGTTTGTGTTTAAACTTTTCAACACTCTAATATTGAGACTTAACATTTCAAAGTAAATTTTTTACAAGCTATTCTTACTTTACATCATAATTAAAAAAAAAAATCATTTAATAACAATTAACTTTAGAGATTTAATAACAACTAATTTAGAGATAAAATATAATTAATCATCATACAACTAAATTATATACTATTTTATAAAGAAAAATATTATTAGTATATAAATTAATTTTTATCATTAATAAAAATTTATAAAATAGTTTCTAAATTGATAACATTAACTATTAAAATTTTAGTTTTAACTACTAAATACTTTAGTTTCTAAATTAATTTTTAATTTAAAAATAAAAATTAATTTAGAATTTAAAGTAACTAATAGTTAAAATATTTGGTAATTAATGTTTGATACTAATTTAAAAATTATTTTATAAATTTTAATTAATAATAGAAATGATTTTAGATACCAATAATTTTTTAATTTATAAAATAATGTTTAATTCATTTACTATAGTTATTAATTATTTTTTGTCTCTAAATTAGTTATTATTAAATAATGTTTTTAGTATATATTTATCTATACCACTACAAGAAAATCATCCAATAGAAATCAATTTTTAAATATCAAAATAATTAGTTACAATAATAACTAAATTAAAGAACATTTTAGAAACTAAAAAGAAAATTGGTTTCTAAATTAGTTTCTATTATTGTTAAATAGTTTCTAAATTAGTATCTAATTAGCTACCAAGGTTTTAACTACCAATTATTTAGATTCTAAATTTGGTAGCAAAAATTTTGGTTGCTAATTAAATATCAATTTAGAAACCATTTAACAATAATATAAACTAATTTAGAAACAAAAAATTTATTCAGTCCCTAAAATGGTCTCTAATTTAGTCGCCATAACAACTAATTATTTTGTTTATCTAAAATTGGTTTCTATTTCATGATTTTTTTGTAGTGTACATTCCATAATCTTAACCTAATTTAATTAAAGAGCGAAAATTATACTTTTAACATTTTTTTTTACTACTTGTGACATCTAATCTCATCTTGTAACTACTTTAGATTTTTTTTTTATATTTTGTTCACCCCAATTAATTGAAGTGAATTATAAATAAATATTATACATTACATTTTTAGAGATTTCATGGATGAGATATCTATATATTGGAAACGATCATGTCAGAGTGGTAGAATTATCATAAGGGACAAAATTCTTATTCTAAATGTTTAACGTTATTGCATGTATATAGACTTTCAACTAAAAATAAATAAAAATAATATTGTATAAGTTGATTGATTGTGTGATACATTACAATTCATAATCGAATGAGAATATTAAAAATGATATATTGTGATTAAGTTTTGTTTGGCATATTCTCCCCTTTTGTGCTTTAGACACTGTACGGTGTACCTCAGATAAAACGCATCAACGCGCTTTCTTACCTTTTCTGGGAAATCAGACAGACCAAATGTATTTCAACTCACCCTCAAAAGCTATTTATGCTCTCTACTACTTCATCAAAGTTCTTTATATCAATTTATCTTTTACTTTCAATTTTTTTTATTAATAAAAAATTAATAAGTCATTTTTTCTAAATAATATTGAATTTATAGTCTTTAAACAAGGTTTCCAATTATTTTTTTATAGTATATTTTTCATTCTATGAAATTCTTTTTGTCTAAACTTTAGATTTTTTTATAGTAAAAAAATTATTAAAATAAGTTTTTATTATTTTTTTAAGTAACAAACAAATTTTTAATTTAGATTATATTATAATATTATAATATTCATGTTCGTTAGAAATAAACATAAATTATTTTAGTATCTTAATCCATTTTTCTTATGAAAAAAAACTGATAAAAAAATTAATTTAATAGTTATTTTACTAAAAGATCTAAAGTTTAAACTGAAGAGAAACATTAATATAATAATACAAGAAAATCATGAAATAGAAATTAATTTTTAGAGACAAAAAATAATTAGTTATTATAGTGACTAAATTTAAAACTCTTTTAGAGACTTAAAAAAAGTTTGATTTCTAAATTAGTTTCTATTATTGTTAAATGATTTTTAAATTGATGTTTAATTAGAAACCAAGGTTTTTGCTACCAAATTTAGAATCTAAATAATTGGTAGCAAAAACTTTGGTTGCTAATTAGACACCAATTTAGAAACCATTTAACAATAATAGAAATTAATTTAGAAATAAAAAAAAGTTTAATCTCTAAAATGATCTCTAATTTAGTCACTATAACAACTAATTATTTTTTGTTTATAAAAATTAGTTTCTATTTTATGATTTTCTTGTAATGTAATATGAAAGTATATGGACGAAAAAGATATATTTAACTCTTAATAATATAATTATAAAAAAACTTTACAGATGAATATAAATAAGAAGAATTATATTATTATTATTATTTAAAAATTTATAATATTAATTTTTTATCACACATATCTCTACCTCTTTTTACTTTCTAATTGTATAAAATATTATAAGAGTTTATTATACAAAATATATATTTTATTTTATTTTGTAACTCAAACTTTAACTTTTTCTTATATATGAGAAATAGACAAACTTTAGTCTAATCAAATCTGAGCATAAGCTTCCAAACAATCGTATATGTATTCCCATTCCTATTCGCGATGTGTCCTTAAAATTAATTTTGTCTTCACTTTACCTGCTAGTTTCTAGGTTGAATCACATAAGTGATTATTGAAACATGAATATGAACCAACCACATTACACAATCCACCCTTAAAAATGACCTAAATAAAAATAATTAAATAAATAAGATGTATTTATTATTAATTTAATATAAATATATTTTAATTTTAAATAGTTATGTGTTTGAGTAATTACACTCTTAATAATATGTGTTTTAGTGATATTATTTTTTGAAGAAATAAAAAATTAAATAAGATATATATTAAAATTACAATCTTAGTATAACTTAAGATAATATGATATTCTATATACAAGAAAAAAAAAACGATCGGTCTTTATCTTTTCATCAACGATTTTATTTATAAAAAGGATTGAATTTCACATGAGAACAAAATAAAATGGTTATTTTCACGTAATTTTATTTAAAGTTGAATCGTATCTCTTCGAGCATCAAATATATATCTCACATATAAAAGAGAATATATTATGAAACAACTTCTATATGTTTTATATTTTTTCTTTCATGGATAACAAATACAGTCAAATCAAGATTAACAAAAATTAACTTTAAGAAAAGATCAAAACTATTTAGAGTAATTTCAGGGAATTGTATACGAATATTACAATATATATTTTTTTTATAAGCATGAAAGAATAAACAAATTAATAAGAATCATTTTAGAGCTGATCCAACTTTTATACAAAATAAAAACAAACAACCCTAAGCCTCCTCCTAACAAAACCAAACACCTCCTACCAACAAAAAAACACAACTCCGGTAAAATACCCACAAAATGAAAAAAGAAACAGCCCAACATTGTCAAAATAAAACTGTCAACAAATTGACCTCATACAAACCAAAGGATCAAGACACCAGTCAAAATAAGTGAAAAAAGATGAGGAAGCCTTGGAGGTGACCCACGACCAAACCTTTAACTGAACAATAGCAGACATTTCTGAAAATCAATCACATCACCTTTAAAAATAATATTTGTTCTCGCTGGTTGACTCGATTGTCAGTTGACTCAAACGACGGTCTCTAGCCTGCCTATCTCCACCTGAGAATCGAACTTTCTTGGGTTAAAGAACTTCTCACCTGCAAAGACAAAATGACGCCTTGACGGCCGCTTGCACTTCAACGCTCAAGTCAGTACTGGGGCAAAGAAACAGTAAGTGAATAAAGTAGTTTCAGTCTTAGAAGCGTTGTACCTTGCTAGGATTCTTACCACCCTTTATATAGGTTGTAACTAGGGTTACTTCTGTTCTGTTACCCATATCTAGGGTTCCTGAGAGAACGTCTTTGTGCCGCTATTACACAATCTTAGCGTAATCTGGAACATAAGACTTCCCTTTACTGGAGTGCAACGACTAACAGTATGGCCGCCAAGGTCACTCATGCACCAATGTTGCGGGGCCATCTGTTCTATGGGTGCCCTAAGTATTCACGTGCCATGCATGCAGTCTTCTCTTGGAAACCCTAACCCTAATAGGCCTTAGGGCCTCCAAGGAACACTTGCTTGTGTCGTACTAGAATGTACCATACATACCTCATGCATGATCCTCTCGTGACTTAGGTTTTTTCTTATATATGGGTGTTTAATTGGTATCTGATATGATTTCTGGGGCCCACCTTACGTGGCCCACCATTACTATTAGACACCGATGTCCGATGTCTGTTGTCTTTCTCTGACGCCGATGTTTGAGGTCTTTCTCTAGTGTCGATGACCGAGGACTAATCGGTACAATATTGTTCATATGCTTTCAAATCTCACTTACTACAAAGATCTATATCACACCCAGACGTCATTAACAGAATCAAATGCTCTACCCAACTTAAACTATAAAAATTGATAACAAGAGTAATTGTGGTCCACTGACGCCACTCCAAGCCAATCATAACACTGACTCCAAATGAGCCAGACTATTCTACACTCAAAGAGCAAATGACGACACAACTCCTCTTTCACCCCGCACAAACAACACAAAAGACTTTCAACCACGACTCCACACCTTTCCAAATTGGTCTTGGTTGCAATCTTATTCGTTAGCACTCTCCAAGCCGTAACTTGAGCTGAGGGCAAAGCTTTACATCTCCAAAACTTGTCGTACAAAAACTTATTTTCCCCCTCTAGGTCCCTCCTTAAAACAGCATATGCAGATTTTACGGAGTGCCTTAAACACCCCAAATCCTTTCACACCCAGGTATCCTCAATTTCCATGTCAGACTTCATCCCTTGAAGTTCCTGTAATAAATGACTCTTTAAAGGTTTTTCCCATTCAAAAAGCCTCATTCTCCAAGGTACATGCCACACCCAACCAACACTAACCCAATCCTCAAATTCAACCGTCTTGGAATTACGGGAAATGCTCAAGGAATACAACCTCGGAAAAACGCTCTTCAAAGCACCACAACCCACCCAATTATCTTCCCAAAAAAATGATATCCTTCCCATTACCAATCTTCCAAAAGAAAGCATCCTCAAAATTTTGTCCCCACCCCTCCAAATCCCAAACCTCCTTCAAATCATTCCACCAAAGAGAATCCTTCCTATTTTTCCCCTCTCTCGGACTTCTCTAACCACCATATTTAGATTCAAGAATCTCTTTCCACAAACTGCCCTTGTCTGTTCCTAGGCGCCAAATTCATTTACCTAATAAAGCCACATTGAAGATCCTTAGATTAAGGATTCCAAGACTGTCAGCCTCGCGAGGCTCGCAAACCTTTTTACAAGATGCCCAGATAATCTTTCTCCCTTCAGACCCCCCCACCCCCATAAGAAATTCCTCTGAATTTTCACAATCTCATTAAAAACTACAGAAGGCATTTTGAACAAGGACAAATAAAATAACGGAATGGATGAAAGGACAAACTTAATCAGGCAAATCCTCCCGACCATTGATAAAAACATACCTTTCCACTTGCTCAGTCTCGTCTTCAGTCTTTCAACCACACCACCCCATAAATCCCCTCTCTTATGACACCCCCAACCAAGATACCCAAGTACATCACATCACAATTAAGAATGCTAAGGCAATCTTTCTCCCTTCAGACCCCCACCCCCATAAGAAATTCCTCTAAATTTTCACAATCTCATTAACCACTGCAGAAGGAATTTTGAACAAGGACAGATAAAGTAACATAATGGATGAAAGGACGAACTTAATCAGGCAAATCCTCTCGACCATTGATAAAAACCTACCTTTCCACTTGCTCAGTCTCGTCTCAGTATAAAATTTACTGCACCTTATTCTTTAGGCTTTTTGACCTGAAATTTTTACCACACCTTACTTGATGTGTTTTGGAGTTGGGATAAGAGTTTGGGATTCAAATTCATTATAATATTTTCCCAGTAAAGTTTTGAATCATCTCTACCAGTGCTAAAAAATACTTTCAATTTCTGAATACTGGTGCTACAGTGTTTGATTTATTTCTCTCATAATGCATATTCGTTTGACTTAAAATTTGTTTCGTTTGATCAAATTTTGTGTTTAGATTCTCACATAAAAATTAATACACAAAATTTTTCTGGATGAAGTTTTACAAATTTTGGAAGTTTCAGTGTTTGTCTCATTCTAGATTTTTTTTTTTTTTTGAAATCTATTTTAGTGCTATTCTTAGGGTTCCTATTTGAGTGCTCACTGTTTTTGTCATCTTTAATTGTTGATTTGTGTCTTAAAATACTCCTTGCAGTTGTCAAATTAAATTCATTTGAGTTTAGAAATTTTAATTGAGCTTTTCTTGATTTTGTTTTTTACTTTTTGGCCTCATAAGGTGAAATTCATATTGAGTGGAAGTTTGATTTTGAAGTTGTGAAGCTAATTTCTACTTGATGATTCATAGCTAAAGGCTAAAATCAATGATTATTTGGAGAGGGCAGCAATTGAAGACAAAAATCAAGTTCATATAAAAAGAAGGAAGATTTGACAACTTGAAGAAAAGAAATTCATAAAAAAAATGTTTTATCCTAGGTTGAGTTACTCTTATATATATAGGATTCTCTCTCGTTTGTAAAATACATCTTGGAATTAAATAAAAGTATCCTTTATGAGCTTTTGTGAGACCGAGTTCTTCTCTTCTCTTGTTTTGGTTCTTATCTTGAGAAGTTTTCTTAAGTGGTGAATCCTTTTGCACTTATCCTTTGATTCTTGGATTAAATGTGGTGTGTTTTTAATAATTTTCTTGTTTTCTTTGAATACTAATGCAAAACTGATTTAGTTCTCTTCATGAATGCTTATACTTGTGCATATAGGTTTGCATTTTTATGGAGTTTTCCTTCTTCAACACCTTCACATCAACATGTCTAACAAAGTAGACTTACGTTCCTGCTAGCATTGAAAGTTTTGACCATGTTAAGAAATGGTTTCACAAATATGGTTTTTGTTGCAACAACACCATTTGGATTTTCTGATGGAGAGTTGGTGCCAATATCCTTGTCAGTCGTAAGTCCTTAAGATTATAGTAAATTTTGGCTGAGAGCGCGCATAAAATGATTTCCCAAGGTCTAGATGAGCATTGCCCTTATGGACTTATCCACAGTGTATTGTGCAAGCCCCCAACATACTACAAGAAGTTTCAGGCTGTTACCGAGGAGAGTTGAAGGTAGGAGAGTTGAAGATAGGAGAGTAAGTGAATGTATGGTTTAGGGGAAATGAGAGGCACCTATTTACAAGAAGTGGAGACTTGACCTACACAACCATTTTCTTCCAAGGTCACCTAGGTTACAGAAGTATAGGCAAACAAAACGATAAATTATTGTACTACCAGGATACCGGATGCCCACATAACCGATAGTTCTACTAGCATCTCGACAAACTTTGTACAAAACCATGAGAAAAGCTTAATCACAATTATTAGTCAATAATAAGCCAAACAAAGATGTATAGGCAAACAAAACGATAAGTTATTGTACTACCAGGATATCGGATGCCCACATAACCGATAGTTCTACTGGCATCTTGACAATCTTTGTACAAAACCATGAGAAAAGCTTAATCACAATTATTAGTCAATAATAAGCCAAACAAACCACAAAGCACGATTAAGATACAATTGGACACCTTTTCTGGGTCTGGTTTGTCCGTCCGTACCATCGAAGGCCTTAAGAAAATTGTATAAATAGGAATGCATCCCAATTTCATAGAGGTATGCAAAAAAAATCTAACTTGGTGCTTACAATTTGATACAATCCAAGTAACCAAGAAGATGTCAAGGACTCAAGAGACAATTCACACTATGAGCAGTCATCTCAGCAATCAAGTCAAGACTCCACCAAAGATCAAATGGACCTCGTCAGAAGAAGAACTGGGCATAGACTAGAATACCAATTGTTCTTTCTTCTAGTCCTTTTAAAAGACAAAAACATGTTTGTAAATAAATTGGGCTCACTTTAGGGGTCCAAATAGCAAAATAGGTTAAAGTAGGTTCACATAGCATAAAAGAGAGTATACTTAGCGAAATGAGTTTCTATTCAAGCTCACTTTTTCAAGAAAAAGACACCTAGAATTAGGGTTTTTAACCTACCTTCTAGAAGATGTGCCTAAATGTGCGATTTTGACCATGGTCAACACCCTAGGTAGCCCCTCTCCCTTTGTCCATTTTACCCTTTCCCATCTTGCCCACTAAGGCACTCATTTCTATAAATAGGGTGTCTTGTCTCATGTATTCACAACTTGATTTTGAATAGTAAAGAAATTATGCAGGAGTGATTTTGTGAGACTTTTGAGCTCTCATGTTGGGTCTTATCTTGAGTGGGTAATATCTCAAGTGACGGCTCTTGGATCACTAATCTAAGAGTCCCTCTGCTCCAAGTGGCGTGACTTCCTTTCTTCCCATAAGATCTCTTCATCCCTTCCTCTTTTATCTTTTATTTACGCCTCCTTCCATTCCATACATGTCTTATTCTAATCTTTAGTTTTTTTTTTCTTTACTTTGTCCTTCTTCTTTAATTGTTCCTTGTCTCTAATTTCGCTACATTATTTGAAAAAAACTTAAGATCCCAAAATTAAATTTGACTTGAACTATTCTTTCAACTCAAACTATCAAGCTCATGAATACTTGGATTCAACTTATTAACTCAATTCAATATTTTGAAGATTTTATATTTTTTCATTGATATTTTAAGTTCATGTAAAATAAAATTATTTATATATTGATCAAGATGAACACTTTCACTAAATGAGCTCAATTTTCAACTAAAGATGAATCCATTTAGTTTAAAAATCAATATTCAAGCAATGAGATTCTCAAATTGGCTTTAAATTGGTTAGGTTGAGTTTGAACTCTAGTTGCATTTATGGTACTAGTTACCTTTACACTTTAAAGATGATCCAAGTTCAATGCTAACGTAAACACCAAAGCCCTTGGTCCTTAAAAGAATAGCATGAGGGAAGGTTTGTGAATGTATCAAGTGTATGGCATGTTGACTTTGTGTAGGGAACACATTGGGGGCACACAATGCACATGCCCCCCATTGTATGGCATGTTGACTTTGTGTAGGGAATACATTGAGTGCACATGCCCCCCATTATTCACCCAAGTTTCAAGTCCCCACTCACCCCATTTGTCAACACTCACTCCATCTTCAACATTATTATACCTTCCAATCTTCTACTACAAAAGTATCAATGAATCCATGACCTAATATTTTAAACATTAATTAATCACCTTTTTTTCTACTTCATCCAAGTCAAAATATAAAATATGTTCTAAGGAACGGATTGAAAAACTCCATACTTAAATTTTATCTTTTTTTTTCACAAACATATATGAATAATAAGTGAAGGAAAGTCAAGAGAGCACTTGTCAAATAACTGTGGGTCCTAACAACCTTCCTAGTAGTGGGATACTACGGACACTAATTCCCCATACTTAGTGCACGAGTACATATACTTAGTGCATGAGTATATATATATATATATATATATATATATATATATATATATATATATATATATATATATATATATATT
>Ga0123342_1002123_pt1 | contig 33255 bp, 19 predicted proteins | sample Turbeawhitnodule_FD_89960 | JGI IMG/M metagenome (GOLD analysis project Ga0123342, IMG submission 89960) | Root nodule microbial communities of legume samples collected from Mexico - Turtle bean Mexico white nodule | ecosystem: Host-associated > Plants > Roots > Nodule | place: Mexico: Nepantla... | reverse complement strand
TGCAGGCGTTATAATTATTTTTGTGTCTTTCTTTCGCATGAAATATATGGCGTGTTTGCAAATTTGTGTTTTTTTTTTTTTTGTTTTTTTGTTTTTTTTTTCTTTTTTTTTTTTTTTTTTGGTTGAATTGCCTTCTTTTTAATCATCAGTCAATGTAGCTGCAAATTATATTGCGGTACTTATTTCCTTCTATGATTAAAATATATTGCCGTAGGCTTTGGATATATGATAGACACTTGTTGGAATGACAGTAGGCCACTAGGGTTGGTATGATGCTAGCTTTCCCCATAAGGTTTGTGATCGGTTACGACGACCTTACGAAGTTACATAGTTGGGTGGAATGCACTGTTTTTCCATCCCTAGCATCATTCACCCCGAGAGATATTATTGTATCATTACCCTAGCCGCAGAGATAGGATGACATGAAATGCTTGATACTTCTTAAAAACCTCTTGGCAGTAAATTTTTTTCGGGAGTAAAGATATTATGGAGTTATTCTAGCTGCAAATAAAAGTATTTTGTAAAGGTAGAATTACCGGTCATTTTATCCATATTGAATTTCTTTCCTTTGTAGCTAGTTTATCTGTGTATGAGCTTTATCTATATATCCTTTGTTTTATTCTTTCAGAGAAGGAGAATTTGTGCTTATATGGATTACCCAGTGAGCAGTGGGAAGTAAATTTACCTGTTGAAGAAGTTCCTCCAGAGCTTCCTGAGCCTGTCCTAGGCATTAACTTTGCTAGGGATGGCATGCAGGAAAAAGACTGGCTATCTTTAGTTGCTGTTCATAGTGATACATGGTTGCTTGCCCTTGCCTTTTATTTTGGAGCCAGATTTGGATTTGATAAAACTGACAGGTATGTCTTACTCGGAGCATAACTCATATATCTCATGTCAACTTGTAAAGGATTTGGTTCGAGATGAGGTTGAAAATAAGGGAACTAAGGAAGCAATTTAGTTCAAACTTTTCTGATTTATCACCTTGGTTCAGTCACGTTCCTGTGGGATTTTTTAACTTTTGTTTTTCCTTTCACCACCCTCCTTGCTGAGTACAAGTTTGGCTGCTTCACTGTTTTAATCTCAGTTGATTTATAATTTTGTTGCTGACTAATCATTGTAGAAGCAGTTGCCCACCATGGAGAATAGCGAAGATGTTGAAGAATATAATAACACATTTTACCTTTTTCTTTCTGAGAAAAAAATGTTGAAGAGGAATAATAGGAGAGAGAGAGAGAGAAAGGAGTAACTGCGTCGTGTCGTGACTACTGTTTACTGGCTTGTCTTAAGATGGTGCAAGGAGAAAAAGTAGTAGTAGGGGCTTTTAATACTAGTTTCATGTGAATTGAATCTCCCTAGTTGACTTCCTATCTGACACTACATGAATGTTTTCTCTGTCATCATCATTTAGTAGGCTGTGTATTTTTTCTTGATAGTTGGTAATTTGATTATGTTTTCTCATGCATCAATCTACTCATGATTTGACATTTGTAATGCAGGAAACGACTATTCAGTATGATCAATGAACTACCGACAATATTTGAAGTTGTTGCTGGTGGTGGAGCAAAGAAGCCACTTAAAGAGAAGTCATCAGTTTCAAACAACAGTGGAAACAAATCTAAGTCTATCACTAAAGTGGTAAACAATTTTTTCTCCTCAAACCTTGACATGAAATGTAAATACAGTTTGTTTATAGAGTTTTAGCAACCTCTCTGAATTTAAGTTCCCTTGGTAAAGGATTAAAGAATGTATTACATGTGCATTAAATATTATAACCAGTATAACATCTTGGGAAGTATTTTCAGAAGTTTTAGGACTTTCGTATCATGGTATCTCCAACATATAACCCTTAACCTAAAGTATGGGAAGCTATGGATTATCGGATAGTTTTTCCTCTTTGCAGTTTTTAATTCTTTTATACCCTTTGTTCTGACTTTGAGATGTTGTTCAGGTCAATTATTGCATATCAAAACAAACCCCCAAATTGAGAGCTAAAGGGTAGGAGTGACCTCAAACCCTCCTTTTTGTTCCTATAGACGGCTAAATGTAGTTGTTTGGAACCTTCCTTTTTGTCCCCACAAGTAGGGTCAATGTTTCGACCTTAAGTATTTTAAGATAACATTGATAAAGTTTATCACTGTATTCAAGATATTGTGAATTTTGAAGCCCCATGCTTCTGTGAAAGTTGTCCTTAAACGATGTTCAAAGAGTTGAGAGTGTAAAGTGTTTATAAACTACCCTTGATATTAAGATATTGATTCTTAAACGATGTGAAACTTTTGTATACACCATTTTCTTTCAAATAGAAAAAAATAGAGAATTGGTTTTTGGGATGGTGCATGTGCTAAGATGAAAATTGATATTAAGACTTAGAACTAGAAACATTAGGATAAAGGCTAGAAATAAGGGTTGTAGCTACAGCTTACCTTTCAATTCCTTGCCTTAGCCATTTCAAGGTGCAAACATTTAGTATTAACTGTGATGATTTAAACTGGCTGGCACTGAATTGGAAAAGAGAAGAAGAAGAAGAAAAGAGCAAGTAGTTTAATTGATTGATTTAAGCTAAAAGGGAAACGACTATTTAGATCAAGAAGTAAAAGAGTTCTTCCTCATTCACCCTGTCACCCAAAACAGTATAACTTGTTTTATAACTTACCCTTCAATCATTATCTGTTCTGAAAGTCTGAGGTGTTACACTTACAATTTGTTAAGAAAAGAACTTTATCCTTAGCCTTTGCTTTTTTTTGTATTAGTTTTGACCTCACCTTCAAATGAAAGATGGTGTAGGATAAATACTACTGAGGGATCCTAATATGTAATATAAAGTTTTTCCGTTGTTATTTTTTTAATTCAGTGTATAAGAACATTAGAATGTGGACATTCATTTATAGCGGCATCTCATCATCAATGACCGTCAATGGAGCAGTCACTAGGTTCTGTATAGATGTTCTTGTAAATATGTGTGGGAGGAGCTTAAGAATATCTGACTTGTATGGGTAGTGTAATCTTGTTTGTGGTTCTCTTTTACTCATTATTTGTGTTCTTATCTAATTGTTGACTGGTGGAGCAGAGGGTTTCTGAAACCCAGGGAAGACTGTCAAAGGCATTGTTACAACAACCAAAGGATGAGGAAGAAGTAGTAGAAGAGCAAGAGCAAGAGCAGGAGCAAGATGATGAAGATGAACATGGAGAGACCTTGTGTGGGGCATGTGGTGAGAATTATGGTACTGATGAGTTCTGGATTTGCTGTGACATATGCGAGAAGTGGTTCCATGGGAAATGCGTGAAGATCACCCCTGCCAGGGCAGAGCACATCAAGCAATACAAGTGTCCATCCTGCAGTAACAAGAGAGCTCGCTAATCAACTTTCCTTCCTTCATGGACAAACTTTGTTCCACCCTTTACTAATCTGGTTAATATGTTTTTCTTTCTAGATGTAGTTCATGCTTAGTTTTTCTGTTTGACACATGTAGATTTTCTCTTTTTTGTTGCTTGTCTGGGGAAACCTGTGTCTTTTCCCAAGCCTTGAATCCACGTTGGCATAAGCTTTATATCAATGTCTCTGGCCACCCTAAATATTAAGGAAATTCAACTGCTACCACATTTTCGCCAAATGAATGAATGCCATTTTAACATCTTAATTTTCAGTCCCTTTCGAGTGTTTTGAGACCAAACCAGACTGAATTATATTCAAGATTCAATATATTTTAATCAGTATGTATATATTATATTATTTTTTCGTTAAAAAGTGTCACACATTGTATCTTTATAAGAAATTATATTTTAAAATTTATTTGTGATTTTACAAAAAATTCGATTAGTAAGTGTAACATTAAATGCATTTATATGTATAGAGAGACACATACAAATAAATGCATATGAGCAGTAACTAAATTTAGATGAACAATAATTAACTTTTAAATAACCAGTGTTGGAATGGATGGGAAAGGGATTTATATATAATACGTTGACATTTGCTAAAGGCTAAAACAACTCATTCTTAATTATTGATACTCTCACTGCCACCAATTTGGTAGTGCCAATGCCCCACAGTTTAATTGAATAGATAACGTCTGTTTCAAGGTAAAAAAAATTAATTACGATAATTTTTTTTTTTTGAAGTAAACATTTAAAAATAGTAAATAGAACTAGAAAAGTAAAACTTAGTGGAAAAAAATGTCCAAATTATATTTTCCATCAAATATAATTAAGATTGAATATTAATTAAAATAAAGTCAACTAATTATTTTGAAATAACATTTATATTATATTTTCAAATAATTTATTTATACTTCAAAATTTATTAAAAATACTTTTTTTTCTTGGTCCTAATTAGTTTCTTGGTCCTAATTAAATTTCTAAAATACCAATTAGGTTAAGTATTTTTGAAGATTAATTCCATAAAAGAGGGATTATAACTGAACTTCTTTATAAGTTTTTAAATATAATTTACAATTTTAATGAATTCTTGAATATTAACTTTATTGACTTATTTTTTCTTTATTAGACAAGTTGTTAATAATACTTAAATGAGTGGATGATGTAATTAGCTTATTAATTTCCAATGAATATTCTCACCTATTAATTCTATACACTACACTTCAAAGGATTCTCTCCACATTAATTTCAATCTTTTTCCCCCTCCTTCTTTAGAAGTAATATTATTTTAGTAAGATGGTGCAAATCTATTTTGAATTTACGCAAATGAGCTAATTTAAAAAAAAAAAAACTAAGTCGTGATTGAAGATACAACTTCAATGAAGAAGTGTCAATTTATATATAATAATATAAGAGTACTTGTTTTGTTTGATCATTAACATTTAATTTAATCAATATTAGAGTAAAATCGTGAGTACAGTGCCCTAAAACCCTAAACCCTAATAACGCAAAACGCGATTCTGATGCTATAAATGAACCCTAATAACTGAAAACGCGATTCTGATGCTATAAATTTGAGACGCGATTCTTCCTCGAGTACCCCAAGTTAATTTTCGCCACTTTCTCAAATCCCTCACAAATCAAAATCTGTTTTATAAAAAATTCTCCTTTTCCTATGTAAAAATAGGAAAAAGGAGAAAATTGAAAGAAAGGGAAAACAATTGAAAGCGATTGAAAGTGGAATTTGTCCCGTTGAATAGGAATTGAGAAAATTTACAGTTTCTGCATCCATGGTGGAAAGAGAAAACAAGAGAGAAAGACGAGAAGGTTCCATAAAGGGAAAGGGGGACCGGAATGGTAGGTGGTGTACAATAGGGGGACCAAAATCATTTACCTTTTTAAAATTAATGTAGTTTTTGTTTTTTTAATACAATATATTGTTAATATTAAACCTAAATAATAAAATCAAATAATATTTATATAAAAAAAACACAAATTTAAAATCCTTACCAAATGTGAAAATGATGGAATCAAGAAATGATAAAAAAAACTGTCTCATTTTGGAACTCAAATATTACTACTCTAAAAAGATGTATAATACTAAATAAGAAGCAATTAATTAAAAGATAATTATCATAAAAAGCGTAAAAATAATAATAGTAATAATAATCCATAATTTGTACCAGTCCTACTTTTCAATCATCTAATATTAATTAAAGAAAAGAAAACTACAAAGACTGTAATAAAAAAACATTTATGAACTTGGTTTATAGTAGGTAAATATAAAAGTGATTGATTGAAGTTTTTTAATATAGTTTATTTTTTCGATTTATGCCATTAATGGTTATAACATCTGTATTAAAATAACATATTTTTACTTATAAACAGTTTTTAGTAGTACTTTTTTATTAAATAGGTTTTCAGTGAATAACTATGCGGCACAGAGACACTAATAGGAAATTATACGGATACGAAATGATACGTATAATATTTAAAATGTAAGATGCAGGAATACAGATCTATATATTATATAATTATGAATTATATAAATTGATAATAAAGACTTATGTACACTAGTATGTTTCAAATTATTTTCCAGAACAAAATGATATTTTTCATGACTGATCCAAAAAGATTTGTTTCTTATTTTTATAATCATAATAAAAATTTATACAATAAGTTTGAGTTTTTAGAAAATTAATGAATTTTTCCTTTATAAAATTGTGTTAGAACCGTATTAGAATTGTCAGAAATCCAACAAATACTTTTTGAATTAGACACTTTACGTATACGTATCTTACAAGTATCATACGAGTGTCGATATCCGATATGAGTATCTGATACTGACACACCATTTAAGAGGAGTGTATGAGATAGGTGAATAGTGATTATCCACAAATTATAAATAAGGAGTAGATACATATAATAAATTAACTTAGAAAAAGTATAACTGATAGATTCCTGAAAAAAATATAGATAATTAATTAATTAGACAAATCAAGTATCGACAAAAATAAAATAAAAGTAGCACATATAATATTTTTAAAAGAACATTTAAATGGAAGATAAAGAAATTTGCATAATGATGAGATTATTAGTACAAAATATGCAATTAATCAAATATATGAACTTATAAGAGCTTTTGAAATCAAATATATGTACTTATAAGAACAAAATTCCAAGTTTTCTTTAGGGGTCCCTACCTCAAAAACCATGTCCATGTACTCTGAACCCAGTGAAATTTATCACCCAAGTGAATTAATGTAAATTAATTTCAATTTTTAAAACAATTTCACTAAACTAAATCGAACTATTAGAATTACCATCAACCAAAATGTTATCTTTAAACATAATTTTTAATATGATAAGTTATAGTTTAATTTAATAAAAAAATAAACTAATCTTGTTAAGTTTTAATTAAAATCATTTGATTTTTTATGTAATTTAGTTCATTTAAATAGGCAAACATCAATTAAAGAGAAAGTTCCAATGTAAGAATACAAAATACATTGATGATATATTCGCAATTTTTGTTTAAAACATGATTTTTTTTATTAATACAATAATAATAAGTAGAAAATAAATATAAAAATTAAAAGGTCTTATTATTATTATTATTATATTAATAAAATGAGAAATTAACCAAATTTATATATATAAGATGTTCCTACAAGTATTAAATCCTGCAGAACACTTCCTCTTGCGATGATCTTCTCGTCTTTCCGGCCTTTCGGTCAGTCTTCTTTCAACTGGATCTCCTTTGGTCTGGACACGATGGGGGTATCTGCGAAGACACTCTGACAATCAAGTCAGACCGAGAGCTAAGTACCAGAAGAGTGGGGAGTGAATAGTTACCTTGGGTGTTGTGTCTCTTATGCTATTTATACTGCTATAGACAGGCTATGGCTGTTATGGGTCTGCTTTAGGGTCCAAACGGAGGCCCAATTGTGTCTTAACCGTGCTTACCACTTAAGTTGGTTTATTTATATCTAATTACGTGTTTAGCTTTATATCTTGTCGTCTAGTCGATTTTGTCGTCTAGTTGGCCTTTCGGCCATCTGGTAGTACATAAGGCATCAAAATATCATCTTCAACCAAATTCACAAAGGACCACAAAGAATCTTTAAAATTTAATATTATTCACGTATTCAATATAATACAAGTATGAGTTATAAACAATCTTTAATATTACTATTAGGTTCTTCAATATATTGGATAGATTATATATTAATGAGTCATCACAAACCTTAAAAAAATTATAAATTCTTTTTCAATCTTTAGAGTTTGCGTGATGCTTTTTATACCACCTTATTCATATTCTAACCTAACCTTCTTCTTTTAGAATAATAGAACAAACATCTAATATATGGATATTCTTCATCCCCAAATACTACATTTTAGGTTAGAGAGGATAAAAAAAGGAAGGATTCAATATTTTTTAGACAATTTCAAAGTATTCTTATAGTAAAAATTAAATATCACCAATGAATATTAAATAAAATTATTTTCTTTTGTCATTTTTAAATTTAAAATATTCACAAAATCTTAATTCTAAACCCTAGAGTCTAAAAGTGAGTAAATGGTTTTTCTTAATGCTATCTTTTAAAAAAAATCAACTTTGAGTCACAAGAAGTCTATTATAATCTATTTAATAAAGATTATGTTAATATATTTAAAAAAAGTTAGATTAAAATTTTTAGGATATTATAATAATAAGATAAAAAAAAAGGTTTTTTTCACATAATTTTTTGGAGAAAATGGTATTATTTTGTGTATAGATCTGGGAAGGAGTAATATAAAAGGAGGAAGCATGATCGAAAGCACAACAGAAGGATCAATCAATGGCTTCCACAACTCTCTTTCAGTCTCTTCCTTTCTCTCTCCAAACCTCTGAACGGGCCTCTCCCAGGCCCACGGCCCACTTCGTTATCCGGGCCCAGTCCCCCATCACTCAGAACAACTCCGCCGCCGCCAAGCAGCGCCGCCCTGCAGACGAGAACATCCGCGACGAGGCCCGCCGCGTGAATGCGCCCCACGACCACCACCTCTTCTCCGCCAAGTACGTGCCCTTCAACGCCGACCCCTCCTCGACGGAGTCCTACTCCCTCGATGAGATCGTGTACCGCTCCCAGTCCGGCGGCCTCCTCGACGTGCAGCACGACATGGCCGCCCTCAAGCGCTTCGACGGCGAGTACTGGCGCTCCCTCTTCGACTCCCGCGTCGGCAGGACCACCTGGCCCTACGGCTCCGGCGTCTGGAGCAAGAAGGAGTGGGTGCTCCCCGAGATCCACGACGATGACATCATCTCCGCCTTCGAGGGAAACTCCAACCTCTTCTGGGCCGAGCGTTTCGGCAAACAGTTTCTCGGCATGAACGAGTTGTGGGTCAAACACTGCGGAATAAGCCACACCGGCAGCTTCAAGGATCTCGGCATGACCGTGCTCGTTAGCCAAGTCAATCGCCTGAGGAAAATGAACCGCCCCGTCGTTGGTGTCGGCTGCGCTTCCACCGGCGACACCTCTGCAGCGCTCTCCGCGTATTGCGCTTCGGCCGGGATTCCTTCCATTGTCTTTTTGCCTGCTAATAGAATCTCTCTTGCCCAGCTTGTTCAACCCATTGCCAATGGCGCCTTTGTGTTGAGTATCGACACTGATTTTGATGGGTGCATGCAGTTGATTCGAGAAGTCACTGCTGAGTTGCCCATCTATCTGGCTAATTCTCTCAACAGTTTGAGGCTTGAGGGGCAGAAAACTGCTGCTATTGAGATTCTGCAGCAGTTTGATTGGCAGGTTCCTGATTGGGTCATTGTGCCTGGTGGGAATCTTGGCAACATTTATGCCTTTTACAAAGGGTTTAAGATGTGCCAAGAGCTTGGACTTGTGGACAAGATCCCAAGGCTTGTTTGTGCTCAGGCTGCAAATGCAGATCCTTTGTATCAGTACTTCAAGTCTGGGTGGAAGGAGTTTAAGCCTGTGAGGCCCAGCACTACCTTTGCCTCTGCCATTCAGATTGGTGACCCTGTTTCCATTGATAGGGCTGTTCATGCCATTAAGAGTTGCGATGGGATTGTGGAGGAGGCGACTGAGGAGGAGCTGATGGATGCTATGGCGCAGGCGGATTCCACTGGGATGTTCATTTGCCCCCACACTGGTGTTGCTTTGACGGCATTGTTTAAGCTCAGGAACAGTGGGGTTATTAAGGCCACTGATAGAACTGTGGTGGTTAGCACTGCTCATGGCTTGAAGTTCACTCAATCCAAGATTGATTACCATTCTAAGGAGATCAAGGACATGGCTTGCCGCCATGCTAACCCACCCATGCAAGTGAAGGCTGATTTTGGGTCTGTTATGGATGTTTTGAAGACGTATTTGCAGAGTAAGGCTCATTAGGTAGGCTCTGCAAGTTTTGAGTTACTCATTAGTATTTGTTTACTTTTAGGCACTACTGAATCGTCTTTTCTATGAGCTAGGTCTGAGTGTTGTAATAATTTGCTTGATGCATTATGGCATCCATATTGGGGCAACCTTAGGATTTTTGTTGTAGATTTTTCTTTGTTGAGTCATTGCTGCTCCCGTAGAAAAATGAATTGATACGAGGAGGAATGCATTTTGTTGGCTTCTTACGGGCCAACCCCTCAAAGAAAACAACCAACAAATATATTTAGAACAGTTCTCTTTCATGATATGTTATTGGCAGTAAGCTATGTTGGGTATTTTTGGCTTCTTATGGACCAACCCCTCAAAGAAAACAATCCCAACAAATATAATTAGAACAGTTTTCTTTCATGGTGTGTTATTGGCATTAAGCTGTGTTGGGTGTTAGGAAGAAATTCTTCAATATGTGAGAAGAAGTGATTAAATCAAGAAGAAAAGGACAGGAAGGAGCTGCCTTGTTGGACTAAAATCATACATGTTGTATTGAGTTACATGAAGGCAGCACTACTACTGCAGCTGTATGCATGGATTAATTGAAGCCACACACATTGAAATTGTAGTCAATTTAGATGCTTCATCTTGCACTTTCTTCAAAAGATGAATTTTCCATAGCCATTAAGTATAATATTTTATAGTATGAAATTTGAGTTTTAAAGGCCTTCAACTGTATCTGCAATATGAGAAAAGTTGAATGAAATGTACTGTGTTGGATATCTTCTCTTCGCTCTGCTTTTCATTCTGCCAATGTAGTTTACTGCTATTGTCCCACTGATATCAAAACAGAAAAATTGCCCTTGCAAATATGCATTTGAGTTGGAGTCATTGTTTGCAGAAAAGACAAGAAAGGCAATGACGAATTGGAGTTGCATTTTTTAGTACAACTTGCACAAGTTATTATGAACACTATTCGCATCCCTTAATTAACCCATTAACATGATTTAGTTTTTCGAATTCACAAAGAAAGAGCAGAGATTATGTTGCAAGTTGCAACCAACCAGATTTCAATACAGAAAAAAAAGTATTGTTTTCTTCACATCTTTGTAGATTTCTTTTACAATATTATTCTCAGCAACAACAAAATTCAGCTGTGTTCCCAGTCATATCTTACAACATAATCAAAATCATTAATGCTAAATAATTAATACAAAAAACCAGTGGGGGTTCTATAACATTTTCAACAGGAAACTGAACAGAAATTTTGGTAAAAGATTGAGTATAGATCCCTGCTCTTCGCTTGTATTACTGCTCTTACTGGGAGACATGTACTGCACGTATGGTGTGAGGGAGTATAGATCATCATCCTATTTAATAATAGCACATTACATACTCAGTTATATTATAATTAAATTTAATAATAAATTACCAACAGATTTTTTTTTTCAAAATTAACTGTTAAATTTTGAAACTTCTTTTAATATAGATCATATTAAAAAAAATATTAATGCAAAATTATTTAATACTTGATTTGTGTAGATCAAAATTAACATAGTATATATATTTTAAAATATATTAAAATATTAATTATTTAAAAAATGTTGATAAAATTTAATATAAATAGCCACGGTGATGTGAAATTACATTTTGAATAAAGTTTTTTTAGACTCTAATAAAAAAAAATCATTCTACAATTGTTTTTAAATAAAATATTATATTATAATAAAAAGACAATTATTTTAGTATCAAGTGTATGAAATTTTAAATTAAAATATTATATATAATAAAACAATAACTTTTTTAAGTCTCAAAGTGAATGAAAATAATGTCAAATTATGATTCAAATATGATTCTTTTACATTTCAGGAAAAGAGAGAAAAAGAACAATTCACAATTGATTCAGGAGTTGTGAACATATAAGTAATCTTATTATACACCAACCAGTATAATTCCCTATTTAAAATGGAAAATTTATTACTTGTTTTTCTGGCCATATTACAGATCAAACTCATTACAACTAAATAACAAATACAAAAAAAATAGCATCTGGTGTTTCTATATCTTTTCAACAAGAAAACTGTATAAAACTTTTCGTGTAAGATTGAGTAAAACACTTCCTTGTATTACACTGAACTTGGCAGAAACTACTCTTTGTTTTGAAAAAACTGCACAAACCTTTCCTTAAACAAGAATGTTTTGCTGGGCTGTTCGTATGCTCTCTCCCTAATTGTCTGTGCTTACTTTCTTTAGGTTCAAAGGAAGAACTTCATAGGTTTTCAAACTAGAATCCAGCCAGAGAGGGATGGTGAATAATCAAGAACATACAAGGAATGATTCAGCATTTTAGTCTATTATTTCCACTCCTCAGAGGCATTGCTTTTTCCAAGGAACCATTGTTTTATTAACTGTGTTAACCTCTTGCTAACCAAACCAATCACAGCAAGGTGATGTGTTGTTCACTGCAAGCAGTATCAAAGGAAGTGTTAAGCATATGCTATAAAGTCCAAACTTGGATTCAAATGCATACGTGAGAACCAAAAAAATTCACTTCAGAACAAGTCTCAGAAAGAAAGCAAAAATATAAACGAATCAAAGAATAAAGACATCAATTTTGCACCTTAAACAGCTTTGGGTTTTGGAGAAGGGCGTAGATTGGATGTACCAATCCCCTGCTTCTCCTCCATCCTCAAACCAGCTCTGAACCTTTCAATAAAAGTATCAGCTTTGGTGTCAACATCAGGGCTGGGATCATAGAACAATAACATTGCAGATTCTTCACCATCTTCACTTCTTCCTGACTCCACAACTTCATCTTCCAAATCTGGCGACCCACCACTCGAGCTACTAATGCTATTTATTCTAACAAAGTCACCCTGCACCCGGAACTTCCACGCCGGCATCTTGAACGGCGGCGGCGGCGGCGGTGGAGGTATAGTAATCAAAGGTGACTCGTTACCAGTAACAGCCACATTTTCCTTCGAGAAAGTCTCTATCTTTTTTGATATAAGGGAACTAGCCACACTCCCACGAACTGGTTCGGTTTTGGATAATGAAAAATGCGGCGATGAAGCAGACTCAACTTTCTTCCTCTTTCTTTTCTTAGAAGGAAACAGAGTATGAAAAACAGAGGAAGCTCGAGGCTGTGAATGAGGTTCAGAATTTCGAATATGCTTAAGATTTTCAAAGCTTTGTTTCTTCTTCTTTCCCTTCAAAGATGTCAACGACTCTTTAGTTGCACTTCTTTCCTTATTCTTATTCTTATTCTCCTCCCTCGGAACTGGTGGTGGAGACGCCGGTGACGGCGGTGACGGCGGAACCTCTTTATCTACCACTTCTATCTTCTTCACGCTCTGTTCTTCAAAGTCAAATCTAGAATAACCGTTAACGTGTGTGTCATCATAAAACCGCCATCTTTCATCGGAGGCTAGCCACGGCGACTCTTGGCGGAGATCCGGGTAGGAGTTGAAACTCCTGAGCCTGCTATACGATTTGTAGGGCGTGCGATCGGATTCCTCGTACCACGGCGGCGTTGTTGCAGGGCTTGGTTTCTCGTACTGGTGTGGCGTGTCGGAGAAGCTTTCGTTGGTGCTGTCCCTGCTGAGGAAGGCGCAGAGAATGGCGAAGAGGATAAGCACGAAGTTGAGGGAGTCCCAGCTCTTCTTCACCGAATTCGGTTTGAAGAGATGGTAGGGGAAAGAGTGCAACGCGGAGAAGATGGTGGGAATTATGACCAACATGAATGCAAGTGCAATCACCAGCACGCATATCAGAACTGCACCGGAGCTGAGGAACAGCGAGTATGACCGGCGGAGGCGGCGGTGGCTGCCGTTCTCCGTCCAGAAGGTTGGTGGCGCGTCTTCTTCTTCTGCTTCCATTTGGTTTTCGCTTAATGTTGTCAACAATCTTTGCTTATATAGACGTAAATAGGTGATTAATATTATTATATTAATTATTTAATTTTTTGCCATATTTTATTATATGAATTTAGTGAAATATTATATACATGCAATTTGTTATGTCATGCATGAGGAAGAAACTATTTGCAATTCAATAAAAAGAGTTTGATAGAAAAACATACACTTTATATCTTAATAAATTAATATTTATTTAAAAATATTATTATATTATTATAAACAATATTAAATATATGTTATTTATTGTTTACAGTGTGAACAAAAGTTTTCTAAAAAATGGTGTAAACGATTTTCCATGTGCATTTCGAAATGGTCAAATTTAAAGGCAAAAAAATATTAGTATTTTTATTTTATGCTTGAAGACTATTACAACGAGCCAATAATTGGACTAACTCAATTTATGCCATATTCACGTAATCACGTTGCTTCTGCATCAAGTTTATAATAATACCATTGCAAATTATAGCTGCATATATTTTCTTTAAACTTTGTTTTTCCCACAACTTCCTAGATTTTGCTATTAATTTTGTATCTCTTGTTGTTGCCTCTGAACATGGCTTCCATAAAGACATTAAAATAAGTAGAATTAGTTACTATTGCACACCATAAAACTAACGATTTAAATAACTTATAAATGATAATTGATTATTGAATTTGTTTACAAATTGATTATCAAAATTAAGATTTAAAATGAGATAATTATTGGAGATGTTAGCTCGAAATAAAGATATTTCATAGTATATATGTTAGTGCAAACATCATTTATAAGTTAATTTTATAAGACTTAAAAGTTCACTTTTTAATATGATATCAGAGTTGTTTAAAGTTTATTATAATGAAAGTATGTTGAATTTATTAAATGATCATTTATTCGACTATTCATAATATATAATCTCACACGTGTGAGTGTTTTATAACTTGTGTTGAGTTAATTTTAAAGAACATTTTTTAATAATAATTATTAATTTTAGAACCTAAGGTTTTTTTTTTATGACGGTTTTCAGATAAAAAGTAATTAATATTTTTTAGCATTTGTTTATAAGATTAATTTGATAGTTTACTTGCAAAAGACATTACATAGCCGAGTTTTCCTCGTGAGATCACCAAAATATTTTAAAAATTTGGAGTCACGTAATTGCATTAAAGATAAAATTGAGAATGACAAGTAACGAAAAACATGAATAGGATTAATAAACTATATGTTATTGACATTTTTTTAAATTAAATAAAATTGGTGTGATTCTCAGTTTAAAAATGATTTACCTAAAAACAGAAGTGCAAAGATTAATATAAAACTTAAAAAAAAAAAGCAGAAATATATAGCCAATATTATCAAGGCTTTATATATCTCTATTCAGTAAAATTTACTGAATAAAATGAATAAATATTAAAAAAAACTAGGTTACTTATATATATTTTATTTAAAATGTATTATTTGATTCCTTGATAATGTTGAAGAAAGCGTGTTACAGCTTGTGTTTTTGTTGTTTATTACGTTAATAGGAACCATTGTCTAATAAGATTGAAGCATGTTCGATTATTTCGCCTTTGTTACGTTTTGTGCAAAACATGTTTTCTGTATTTAGACATTTGACTTTATCTTTTAGTTTATCACCCTATGTACATGGAACATTCTCTGCATTTTCCATTACATTTAAAAATTGAATTTAACTACAATATGTAATTTTAAAAAAATTATAGTTATTTAATTATTTTTGGTGCATGGAATGATATATAATTAGAATTTAAGACTGCTAAAAAAGTTAAAATAATTTCATATATAGTGTCGATCAATTTACGCGTTTCATTAATGGTACACTGTTATTTAATTTTAATTTATTATATATGATTAGATCCTTTATTTGTATTCAACGAGAAATTATTGTTTGGTATATATATTTTTTAGGAAAAAAATAAGTTTATTATGGAAAACTATATCTCTCTCATTCTAATATAAAACATGTAAAAATAGTTGATGAATGTTTATGATAAGAGGAATGTTTATAAAATTTACTAGTAATTTAAAACGTCTATAATTTTATTTATTACTGTAATTTATATTTTTTTTGTGTTAAATGTGAAGATATATCAACATTGTATTGATAAGACCTTCTAGAATGATGATAGGTTGACAATCATGCATTATAAATGAAAAAATAAATATATATTTTTTTAAATGAAACAATTTTAAAATTTTATTAGTTTAATCAGAATTATAAAAAGATGAATTTCAATCTGTAATTGTTAGTAACATTTTACTGTAAATAAACTAAAGTTGGGTTTACATTTAAGATACAACGGGATTTAAGTGTATTCATGCTAAAAATAGAAAAAAGAATGTTCAAACTCGTAGACATGAATCAATGAGAAAACAACCACATTGGTTATTGTAGTGTTAGATTTTGTGAAATCAACGTTGTTCTTGATTATGGATTCAGGTGCAGGAGAAGAAGAATCCACCTTCATCGCCGTTGATAGTGATCGGAACAGCCAACACGCAGTCAAATGGGCTGTGGAACATCTCTTGAAGAATAATTCTCCTTGCACACTCGTTCATGTCATAACTAAGAACTTATATCAGAGTACACTGCTCAAACTCATGCTTTAAACCTGCAACAATATATTTGAGCAATGTGTTATGTTTCTAATGAACACATTTACTTTTGATTTGGTTTGTGTAGATGATTTAGAGGTTTTCCCCAAGCAGGGTTGCCCACCAACAGAAGAAGAATTGAACCAGTTTTTTCTTTCCTTTCGAGGAATTTGTGCTCGAAAAGGGGTGCTGAAAACTATTTTAGTTTCATTACTAAGGTTGAGTTAATATGAATGTAGATATGTTTACATGAGTTTATGATTATGATCATTGAATGTTTCAGGTCGTAGTTAAAGAGTTAGTTCTGCATGACATTGATGTAGCAAATGCACTTACTAATTACATAATTCACAACTCTATCAGCAATGTTGTTGTTGGTGCTTCTCGCTCCAATGCTCTTATAAGGTCATTCTCTTTCTCTCTCACAAACAATATAAAAGTTTCTGCAGAAATCAGAAATGAATGTACACAAAAATATTTAGTGGTAATTATGTTGTGCAGGAAATTTAAAGATGTAGATGTGCCAACTAGCTTGGTAAGGTCTGTGCCACAATCTTGCATGGTGCACATCATATCAAAAAGAAAAGTGCAAAATATTCGACCTCATTCACAAAATATTAGTATTGTTCCATCAAAATCTCTAAAAAGCATTAGGGAAAGTTTTCGATCCAAAGACAAAGACTTAAACAGGTGTGTGAGCACAAAACATTTATAATTTGATGGTAATAGAAGAAAATGTTGATGAATGAGTTTATACATTTTTTATACTGCTATATATGCAGAAAATCATTCCAATCTAGATTTTGGCAAGGCTCAAACAATGAGGGGTTATCTCAGGTGACACAACACAAGACCAATGGAGATACTACTTTACCAAAACCATTAGATCAAACTTGCTCTTTACAAAATTCAGCCAATAAAACTTTTCTTAAAGGTGACTCTTCAAGGTTGTTTGATCTTCAAATGAGTGAGACATCACATGAAACTCAAGATGTAGTCACTAATCCAAACAACTGCACTTGTAGGAGCAAATCTTCTAAAAAGTCTCTGGTATGTGATATTTCATTTTATAATTTTGTATTACCCTTGAGATTTTTTGCATGGTTTTCCCATCATAAATGGATAATTAAAGTTTGGTTATTTTGTAGAAAGGCAAGGACATAACAATAAGTAAATTAGAACTCGAAATGCAGAGAAAAACGAAAAAGGTAATGTTAAAATTTTTACCTCACTCTTTGGTTTTTAATATAATATTTTTAAAGATTAATATTTATTATTTAGGCAATGAAGCATGAAAACATTAGACAAGAAGAGGGAGACATGAAAAAATCCAGGCTTGTTGAAGTTCCTACATTGACATTGCCAAAGGTGGGAAGACAAAAAACTAAGGCAACAATGGAATCAAGTGAAATATTAAAACCAGAAGCAATGAAAAGTGAAAAAGGAAAGCAAACTGAAGTAAAAGTCATGCATGAAGAAGAAGATAAGAATGAAATTGCACACAACAAAGTTCTATTTAAAAGATACAATATCAAAGAAATTGAAGTAGCAACTAATTACTTTGACAATGCCCTCAAAATTGGTGAAGGTGCTTATGGACCTGTTTTCAAAGGGATGCTTGATCACATTGATGTTGCTGTTAAGGCCCTGAGACCTGACATAACCCAAGGGGAGAAGCAGTTTCAACAAGAGGTACTCATACTTTTACTTTTCCAAAAACATGTTACAATTTTAACCAAAAATTCACTTAAGTCCTCTTTATTTGACAACATAGGTTATAACTAGTTATATTTTTCTCAAAATTGGTATATGACAGGTTAATGTTTTGAGCACAATAGAACATTCAAACATGGTTAAACTTTTAGGTGCATGTCCAGAGTATGGATGCCTTGTGTATGAGTACATGGAAAATGGAAGTTTAGAAGATCGTCTCTTCCAAAAAGATAACACACCAACAATTCAATGGAAAGTTAGATTCAAAATAGCATCTGAAATTGCCACAGGCCTGCTTTTCCTTCATCAGACAAAGCCTGAGCCAATTGTGCATCGTGACCTCAAACCAGCAAATATTTTGTTGGACTGTAACTATGCTAGCAAGATCACTGATGTGGGTTTGGCAAGACTAGTTCCCCCTAGAGTAGCTAACAAAAGCACTCAATACCATAAGACAACTGCAGCTGGTACACTTTGCTACATTGATCCAGAGTATCAACAAACAGGACTATTGGGTGTTAAATCAGACATATATTCACTAGGTGTGATGTTACTGCAAATTATAACAGGAAAGCCTCCTATGGGTGTGGCTCACTTAGTTCAAGAGGCTATAGACAAAGGTAGATTTTCAGAGGTTCTTGATCCAAATGTCACTGATTGGCCTGTTGAGGAAACTTTATCCTTTGCTAAGTTGGCTTTAAAGTGTTGTGAGATGAGAAAAAGAGATAGACCAGAACTTGATTCTGTCATTTTGCCAGAGTTAAATCGGCTTCGAAATTTAGGAGAAGTAGTCACTAACATTGTACCTCACAAATAGGTTAATGACTAACTTACTACATTTAATTGCACCAAATTATGTTTTTATGAAAATACAAGTTCATGAGAAAAAACTCATTGCAAAAGTTCAATATCATACATAAATCCATATTTTTTCCCAAGATGTACAAAAAGTTAGTAATGCTAGATGTACATTTTTCTTCTTATTAAAGGATATTTATACAAGAGTTAAAAAAGATGTCTTTTCTAATTCTTAGTTGTTTCTATTTATAGAGGTAAATAACATTTATTTTGTTGTTTTTGTCTCTTATAATTGTAGTATTTATTGATTGATTATTTCTTTCTTCAACTATTCGTTCTGATTTCAAAACAATTAAAAAGATATTCATTCTCATATCTTTTGTATTCCTTCCTCTCTTTTGTTCATATCTGTTCTATTTTATAATACTTCTTCTCCAAGTTTGTGTTTTCTTTATGACATTTTTCAAAAAATGAGCTAGACAAAATCATGGGTAAAGGTTTCATGTCATGTAAATTTATGTATAGTATGAATAACAATCCTAATATGAGAATGAAAAGAAAACATCAACAATTTCTCCAATTTCTCTAAATTTGTATATATCAATTAACCACATTTATTTAGTATATTTGATATATTTGTATGTGTACAAATTTTTATTTGTATATTTAGCAAAATAAAAGACTATTTTATTAACTTGGTTAAAGGTTGATAAATAAGTTAACCGAATTATCAATAAACTAACTAATAGATGAGTTGGTAATGGTAAATTAATATAATATAAAAAATTATTAAGATAAATATTTTGATTTTATAACTAATATGAGAAATACATTTTAGATAGTTTGAATAAAGAATTAATCGAATTAATCTTAAAACATATATTTTTATATATTCTTCTAGAATTATTCGAATAGATCTATAGAAAAAAATAATATGAATTTCTTTAGAAATGTAGTAAATAGATGTCTAAATTTACAATAGAAAACCCTAATTAAAAGTTTATTTTTCCAATGGTTCTAAGTATTGTCGAGGTAGAAAATTTACAGTAATTTTGTAATTTAAATAGTGTATTCATATTTTTGTTCTGATTTGATAAACTCCACCCACCCTTCACTTTTCTTTTAATTCAAATTTGTTTTTTATAATTTATTTTCGTGCAAGAAAAGAAAAAAAAAGCACAAAAAGTTAGAAAAAAAAAGACTTGGAGTAACAAGCAAGAAGTTTCTCATTTCCGGTTCGAGCCGAAAATAAAAATCTAACCAGACCGGACCGGGTCTCTAACGCGCCGCCATTCCCCAAATCATAACTCTCGAAACAGCGTCGTTCGTTCATCTGCAACTCTCTGATTGTTCCTTTCTCTCTGAAACCCAAACCCTAACCCTAACCTCCACCGTCTGGAAGCCTCTCCAATGGCGTACCAGACCCCCGATCGAGATTCAGGATCCGATCCAAAGACTCCAACGCGTCTCTATAACCCCTACAAGGACCTTGAAGTCCCCATTCGCAACCTCTACCAGCTACCAACCTCCCCCGAGTATCTCTTCGTCGAGGAGGCTCGCCGCAAGCGTCGATCCTGGGGCGAGAACCTCACCTTCTACACCGGATGTGGCTACCTCGCCGGCGCCGTCGGCGGTGCCGGTTTCGGCCTCGTCGAAGGGGTAAAGTCCTTCGAGACCGGTGACACCGCCAAGCTCCGCATCAACCGCGTCCTCAACTCCTCCGGTCATGCCGGGCGCTCCTGGGGCAACCGCCTCGGCGTCATTGGCCTGCTCTACGCCGGCATCGAGAGCGGGATCGTGGCGGCGAGGGACACCGACGACGTCTGGAACAGCGTCGCGGCGGGACTCGGCACTGGCGCGCTGTATCGCGCCGCGAGAGGGGTGCGGTCGGCGGCGGTGGCGGGAGCCGTTGGCGGCGTCGTGGTTGGAGTTGCTGTCACGGCGAAGCAGGCGTTGAAACGCTACGTGCCTATATGAGAACGACGCATTTTGTGAGCACTTAATTTTTCTTCCTTTATTGGGGTTACTATCAATTTTGAGCGATTGTTGGGGTATAAGCATTGTTATACCAGCATGTGGCAGTGTTTGCCGTTGCAAACAATTGGTTTTACTGTTATGCATATTTTTTTCAGCTTGATAATGGCTAACCTTTCTAATGTAATTTGTCGAATCACCATGCATGAATAATTAGGACGGCTTTAATGCTGGATATATAGTATCAGAAATATCGTTCTTCTGTAGTGAATGCAATTGGAAGATTGTGTAATGGGCGTCGCAAAAAGATTTTGTGGTACATGATTTGATAGAAGTACTGGTTAGTTAATATTTGTGCTGAAAGAATCCCGCGTCATATGTGTGTTCTTATGATTAATGAATTCAGAGGATATACATTTTTGACTCTAATAAGATCTGTGATATTAGAGCAATGAATTGGGTGCCAATTTTTAGCATAAAGTATGTATCATCTGGTGATTTCAGGTAGAATATCAGTGGAGATGTTCTGTTTAATAAGTTTGGTATGCTTGTTTTTATGCCCTCCTATCTCTTTATATCTTGAGATACTAGCAAGTGTGTTTTGTTCAATCTTATTTATATGATTATGTAATAGCTAATAGTGTATTGTCGATAACTATCATGCCATTTATTCAGCTAATAATTTTATTTAGTTGAAAGGAGACATTTGTGCTCTATACGAGTTAACAAAACATATGCTGATCTACTATGGTTTGACTGCATATTATCTGATGGAGCTATTTCATTGATAAACCACTATTAGTGTCTGCAAGGAACTTTTTTCCCGTTAAAAGAATGTTTGCAAAAGTAATTAGTGTTTTGACGGAATTCAGTTGACAGTAGATGCGATGTGGATTCTGTTCTTGTCATGTTAGAACTTCTAATTTGGTAATGTAGCCTTACACTTTTGATGCAATAAGCTCATAAACAAGCTAGAACACTATTAGCCACCTCAATCTCTTACCTCTTAATTGATGCTATTAATTTTGCTCAAACCATAGCAATAAAAATATTCATTGAGCTTTTCTGTGTACAAATTTCCCATCATGGCTTCATGCTTGTCTTGCTAGGTGTTGTTTAGGGCTAGAATTGACTGAAGAAAAGTTTCTGAGCTATATTTATGTTGTTTGGTTTTCTATACAAGGGGATTGGTTTTCTATAGAAGGGGTATATATTGCCAATTAGCACCGAGGGATTTCCCCCCTTCTTTTTTTTCCTTCTGTGGTGTTTTTGTGCAACTCTAGTTTCTTATGTTTCCTTCTGAAAGATTGTGATATTTGGTTTCTCCAACATAATAGAAGTCTTAACTTAGAAATTTACTAGTGTCAGCCTAGTCGGGGTGGGGTTAGGTAGTTTTCATGGTGTTCTAACTTTCTAGGTTTGAAGTTTAAACCCAATGTTGCTGTTTTTTCTCAAACATACACAAAAAAAAACTTTTTACATGACCCTAGAGATCTTGAGCTCCCAAAAATACAGTTGTTATTCTTTTGCATATGAACGCATTTTTTACCGAAATTATATTTCTACTTTTGTTTAGTAACTTGTTTCCTTTTGGGATTGGACTTTTTCTACTCAGTGAATGAACAGAAAGCGTGGAGGAGGGTGTTTATACAGTCATTCTTCTTTTCGTTAATAAATTAAGCTCAACATTGGTTGATTATTCTGAACTTCATTTTTTATACTGAAGTTATTTTTATGCTTTGACACTCCATTTCCTTTATAAGTAGAGCTCAATTAGTTGATTATTATTACAGTATAATTGGTGGGACTAATTCTACTTATTGAGAAAAAGGCTTTGATGGTTTCTCCGTTCAGTAGAAAGGCTCATAACATGATGAATGGTATTCGTAAGCTTTGGTTTTGTTCATGTGGTCCTTGGATGCATTCAATTTGACCCCCAGAAAATGGGACAAATTTCATTTCGAATGAGATTGTTTGGTATTAGTGTCCGTAGAACTAAACTGAAGTTAAACATTTTGGGTTGTCTGAATGGAAGAAAACAACATGAAGAATGAGGACAAGAGAGAAGAAACTATGGCCGTATAAATGCCAACTATGCTTTTGTTGGGACAAGGACCCATCACAGTGAAAATTTGCACTTGATCTTCTTGTTTTCACCTGAAAACAGTGTGTAAAAAAAAAACTCTTGGCGTTCTGCTTTAGCTGCTCAGCAAGATTTTTTTGTTCTTAATGAGTTTGATTTTAAGAAACCCATTTTTTAAATAAATTTACTAATTAAAGAAAAGTTTATTGTATAAAAAATAATTCCTTCAAAATAGAAATCATTTTTTTTAATTAAAATTAAACATATCTTCTAGTAAAATTTATTTGACATATAATTGAATATAAAAATGTGAGTTTGTTAAAGTTTATGTACTACCGGGCAATTTTGACTAGTTAACCACCTAACCTTGGTGAGAAGGTCACATGATGACACGTGATTGATCGTGGTGACGAGGCATGGGTTGATTAAGTCAGCAGGGTTAATTCATAACTAAGAGTTGTTTAATGCAATCTTAAATATGAATCAACTTTTTAATCTGGTCCACCAATGAAAGTACATTAAGGTAATATAAATAGCGTGCATTCTAAGGAGAAAGGTACGTCATTATTTATCGTATTCTGACACTTGAGTGTTACTAAGGAGAAAGGTACGTCATTATCTACCGTATTTTGACACTTGAGTGTTATTCTTGATTGACTTGAGTGTGGGAGTGTCTTTTGTGCCTTCTGTAGGTACTATTCCTGTCTGTGGAACATGACGACCGAGAGAAGGAAAGTGAAGTAGGAAGCTTGGAGAGCGAGTAACCGAAGGTAGAGGCAAAGAGAATCTTTCTTTAGCTCCCAAATCCGTTGGAAACAGTTTATTATCATTAGAATAGAATTGAAGTTAAGTTTCTTAAAATAAGTTTTTTAAAAGTAATAACAAAAATACTGTGAAAATAAAATGATTTAAGAACTCTTATAAGGAATTCCTACAAAAGATTTTAACCATTCGGCTCCAATTATTCCTGCCAGCTGCTCTTATAAACGGAAAACACCTTTGTACTCACCAATAAAAAAAAGCACTTAATAATCAATATACTAATACTTTAATTATATTTTTCAATTTTAATTTAAAATATTAATATATGCTATTACATTATTAAAATTGATTCAAAGTGAGTGTTTTTAAAGAATGTTAAAAAGTATAATTTTTTTTTCAAGGAAAAATAGAGGGACAAAAGAACCCTCCATCTCATCGCCAGGCTTTTTGTTTATGAAGAACACTAAACATTTATTAAAGAGCAACAGAAAAATGATGCAGAGTATTTCTTGGGCTTTTCTTCTTTTAAGTAATGGCCCAATTTTAGTTTTACTACTGCTCATTCTTTTTTATGAACCTATTTCTTTTAAACAAGTTTTTACTAATCCAGATTGGTTTCATGCCATTGCAAATCGAGTATGATGCCATGCTGCAAATATACATGCTCTCTTACTCCTCTTCCTGCTTATGCAACAATGTTGCAAATGGGTTTTTAAAACCAAGTTTTGTAGTAAAACCAACAACAATTTTTGTTCTCACCCAAGTTATTTTTTCATAATGACCATTGATACATCTCTTTGGCAACTTGGAACAAACAGTTTATGTACATCAACCACTGACACTTGAATGCAAGTTAAAGAAAGTGATCTACAAAATTATATATCTTTTTAATATACATCAAAATTTACTTTAAGACTCTTAAAATTTATTATGCTATCATATCGAATCACCAATAAATATAATGTCATATACTATATATTTATGTCTTTATGAGATAATTTTACATTTATGTAATTTAGTATGAGAGATAAGGTGTTGAAAATCTCAGATTAAACTAATTTATAATATAAAAGTAAAGACAATTTTATCTCATAAGTTTGCTTAAAAGATTAATTAATTAGACTTAATACAACTCATTTCTATATAAAAATAAATAAAACTTTATACCTTCGAAATTGTTCCGTATAATAATTCATATTTCTAATAACTTTTGTGTGTTTTTATTCACATATTTTTATTTTTTTGTAAAGACGCAATCAAAATTAACATGTAAATAGGGCTAATTTGAAAGTAAAAGATAACTATTAAAAACCTGAATAAAATATTACAAGTTAGGTATAAAAGATATTAAAAAGCTTAGAAATAAAAAATTTAACATAAATGAAAGATGAAAAATTACTTAACTTAGTTTAATCATGCATCTAAAATTATGCTTAAGAATTTAAAGCCAATATCAAAATCAATTTACAGACACAAGAATCAAGAAGTTGGAGAAATCACATTATTACAAGAGCTTTGTAGAAGATAAACAACTAATTAAACACATTAATAGGTCATCATTTTAAAACTAAAGATTAAACTGATAAAAACAAAAAATAAAGTTATATATTGCTATAAATTCATTTGGGATGTGTCACCTTTGAAAGCTTTCCCAATTTGACACTTGCCCTTCACGTCAAACGAACCACATGCACACTCATACTCTGTGTTCATGCATGGTTTTTTGTCCTTTCTGCATGGATTCTGTGTGACACCTTGCATTTTCAGGACTCGTGCATGCTCATCCTTATCTGGGACATGCATCTCTAAATTATCACGCACATATCCTTAGGATCAAACAATTGTTAAACTTCAACAAACAGCATCATTAATGTTAAGAGATGTTGTAAAGATTAAAACATTTTACATTTTAAAATGTAATTCTTGATAGTTAATGCACACAGCTAGCTATAAATAACAAAGCTAGGTTTTGGTTTGGTCACAACAGACACAGGCTTTCTTCTTTTTCTTGTTCTTGTTTTGTTTCCTAGTTCTGGGAAATAAAAACAGTGGTGTTGGTAGGTTTTTGAAAAGATGTTTCAAGTTCCAGGGGTGTCGGGAATCCTGAACCCAGGAGGGCAAGGCCATAACAAGATCAAAGGGACAGTGGTGCTGATGCGCAAGAATGTGTTGGACTTCAACTCCGTCTCTGATCTCACCAAAGGAAACGTTGGTGGAGTCATTGGAACTGGTCTCGGCGTTGTTGGTTCAACAGTTGACACCCTCACTGCTTTCTTAGGCAGAAGTGTCTCTCTCCAGCTCATCAGTGCCACTCAATCTGATGGTTAAACAGTTTCTTCTTCCTTTCAATTTTGTCCATCTTCATCTATATCAAAAGTTAAGCTAATTTGTTAACTAATAAGCATCACTTTCAAGTAACTTCTGATGAAAATCAACCAGTGTTCTACTGTATATGATTTTGTTATTGTTTCATATACATGATCTGTGACTTGATATTGTGAGTGCTATGTGTTGCAGAAAATGGAAAAGGAAAAGTTGGTAAGGACACGTTCATTGAAGGGATCATTACTTCGTTACCAACTTTGGGAGCAGGAGAGTCTGCATTCTATGTTCGTTTTGAATGGGACGGAAGCATGGGAATCCCTGCTGCATTTCACATCAAGAATTACATGCAAGTTGAGTTTTACCTCAAGAGTTTGACTCTTGAAGACGTTCCAAACCAAGGAACCATTCGCTTTGTCTGCAACTCATGGATTTACAACGCTAACATTTACAAAAAGAGCGTGCGCACATTCTTTGCCAACCATGTATGTAGTTTATTAGACCCTCTCTAATGGGAATTTCTTTGCTTAATTTCACACTAATTAAGAGTTATATAAAACTCGTTTGATGTGATGTAGAGTTATGTTCCAAGTGAGACACCAGCAGCACTTGTGCATTATAGAGAAGAGGAGTTGAAGAATTTAAGAGGAGATGGTACTGGAGAACGCGTAGAACATGATAGGATCTATGATTATGATGTATACAATGATTTGGGTAATCCAGATCTCAATGAAGATTTCGCTCGTCCTATTCTTGGAGGCTCTGCCACTCATCCCTACCCTCGTAGGGGAAGAACTGGTCGATATCCAACAAGGAAAGGTTAGTCTTCTGTGTTTGAATTCGTATGGTTAACGTTGAAACACTGATTTTTGACATATTGTTGTTTTGTAATGAATTTTGAACTGAACAGATTCGAAATGTGAGAAGCCAGGAGAAATTTATGTTCCAAGAGATGAAAACTTTGGTCACTTGAAATCTTCGGATTTCCTTGCAAATGGAATAAAATCTATATCTCAGTTTGTCTTACCAGCCTTCGAATCTGTGTTCGACCTTAACCTGACCCCGACAGAGTTTGATAGCTTCCAAGATGTTCGTGACCTCTGTGAAGGTGGAATTAAGCTTCCTACAAACGTAATCAGCACAATTAGCCCCTTACCAGTCGTCAAAGAACTCTTTCGTACCGATGGTGAACAAGTTCTCAAGTTTCCAACACCTCACGTCATTCAAGGTGCCATAAATATATAAATCATGAACTCCACACACACACACACATATATACTTGAAATCTTGAATGCTACTTTGAACATATGCAATTGATGAAGAACTCGTTATGCATGTTGATATGTAAACGCTCACTGTAATGACACATGAAGAAAAACTAAAAACAGAGAGAAGAGAAAAAAAGCAAAGAAAGCAAGATAATATAGAATTCTTAGATTATGGTTCCATTTTAACAAAGATTTTACTTGTTTATTGGGCAGTGAGTAAGTCAGCATGGATGACCGATGAAGAATTTGGAAGAGAGATGATTGCAGGAGTAAATCCTAATGTGATTTGTGGTCTTCAAGTGAGTTTAAACACTTGTTTCTAAAACAGATTACAAAACCAAATTTGATGTTCACCAGTGATATATTAAATCCTAAGGAACAGTTTTTTTTCTTCTGTAATGAATGGTAGGAGTTTCCTCCTAAAAGCAATCTGGATCCTGCAACCTATGGTGATCAAAACAGTAAGATAACAGCAGATGTGCTTGATCTAGATGGAAGCACAGTGGATGAGGTAAACATATTGTACTAATTTTTTTCCACTTCATAAAGTAAAAAATACTTTTGTTCTGATATGAATTTCATTTGTGGAACAGGCTCTTGCTAATAAGAGGTTATTTGTCTTAGATTACCATGATATCTTCATGCCATATATAAGGAGGATAAATCAGACTTATGCCAAAACTTATGCCACAAGGACTATCCTTTTCTTGAAAGAAGATGGAACTTTGAAGCCAGTGGCCATCGAATTAAGCTTGCCACATCCTGGTGGGGACCACTCAGGTGCTATCAGTCAAGTCATCTTACCTGCAAAAGAAGGCGTTGAAAGTACAATTTGGCTACTAGCCAAAGCCTATGTAGTTGTAAATGACTCTTGCTATCATCAACTCATGAGCCATTGGTACAAAAAATTTCAATGCATTCAACAATTCAATCTCTGATCTCTCTCTGTATATATATATATATGAAACATATTATACTAATTAATGTATGAAATGTGTATTCTGTTGATAGGTTAAATACTCATGCAGTGATGGAGCCATACGTCATAGCAACACACCGGCAGCTTAGTGCCCTTCACCCAATTTATAAGCTTCTAACTCCTCATTATCGTGACACCATGAACATCAATGCACTTGCCAGGCAGACTCTAATTAATGCTGATGGCATAATAGAGAAATCCTTTTTGCCCTCAAAGTATTCTGTGGAGATGTCCTCAGCGGTTTATAAGAATTGGGTTTTCACTGATCAAGCACTACCTGCAGATCTTATCAAGAGGTAAGTAAATCTCTTCAAACATATAACATTAAGATCGAATAATGTTTGAAATATAGGTTTATATTTTGTTGCAAAGCATTATGATGCATGTAAGTATATATATATTTTGCTTGATTCAGAGGAGTGGCAGTTGAGGATCCATCAGCCCCACATGGACTTCGTCTCTTGATAGAAGACTACCCTTATGCTGTTGATGGACTAGAGATATGGGCTCTGATTAAGTCATGGGTCCAAGAATATGTGTCATTATACTATGCAAAAGAAGATGATGTCAAATCTGATCCTGAACTCCAACATTGGTGGAAAGAAGTTGTGGAGAAAGGACATGGTGATTTGAAAGACAAGCCATGGTGGCCTAAGTTGCAGACACCTGAGGAGCTTGTTGAAGTCTGCACCATTATCATATGGACTGGTTCAGCCCTCCATGCAGCCGTGAATTTTGGTCAATACCCTTATGCAGGTTTTGTTCTGAATCGCCCAACTTCTTCTAGACGGTTGCTTCCTGAGCAAGGCACACCAGAATATGAAGAAATGGTGAAGAGCCATCAAAAGGCCTATTTAAGAACAATTACATCAAAGTTTCAGACTCTGATTGACCTTTCAGTGATAGAGATGTTGTCAAGGCATGCCTCTGATGAGATCTACCTTGGCCAAAGGGACAACCCATATTGGACCTCTGATTCCAAAGCCTTGGAAGCCTTTCAAAAGTTTGGAAACAAGCTGAAGGAAATTGAGGAAAAACTTGGAAGGAAGAACACTGATGAGAAACTTAGAAATCGAGTTGGACCAGTTCAATTGCCTTACACTTTGCTTCATCCTACCAGTGACGAAGGTTTGACTTTCAGGGGAATTCCTAATAGCATTTCCATCTGAATGAGCCTGTGCTTTCTCTTTAGTTACTGTGTTTTGCTTCTTTCCAATAAAAAAAGATGCAAGGCTAAAGAGATCCAATAAATCTTGCATCTTATCTAATGTTTTAATTATGTTGTGTTTCTTGTGTGTTTAAATATGTTGTAATTCAGCCCTTCGATTTGGTTTTTGTTTGCAAATAATAGGAGTTAGTTTGTGTTTAGCTCCTGTCACCATTAGTAATATACCTGCAGATTGAGCAAGTTGATGTTATCAGTAATCTTTTTGTATTATACTGATATATTTAAAACTAAAAGCATATAAGAAATATAAATTATTACTGCTAAACACAGATGAAGATACCTATAAGAATGACTCTTAAAATCATTAAAATCATCACAGATGTCAGTATAACACAAAAGTATGAAGATCGAGAAGAGGAAGAAACACAAAATTGGTGTGTTTAGCAATTACAAGGGTGAACTTATATAAAATAAAATAAAGAAGTAAAACATGGGCCAGAATACATGATGGGTTAAAAAAAGAAGGACCCAATACAAGCCCAAAATAACTTTATCACCGGTAGTTTATTGTTTGCATTGTGATACTTTTTGTTTGTGAGTGGTAGATTTCAAAGAAATTATGACACCATTTGGTTTATGTGACATGACTTTATTATTAAATTTCAGTAATTTGATTTATTTTCAATTTATATTAAAAACGTTTCAATTTGTGTAATCTTCGGAGGACTTTTATACGTATACTTAGTCGTGTATTTCCTATAATTATTCAATTATTAAATCTATTTAAAATAAATTAAAATTTAGTATTAAAATTAACTAGATTATGTAATATTTAATTATACTCGTTAAAGTTTAAATTATTAAATTATTTGATAAAAAATATTTAAAGTATAAAGTTTCATTAAATAAATTATTAAATAAAAAATCAATTTAAAAATAAAAAATAATTAATTATTATATAAATTAAATTTTATATATTATTTTTAAAAATTTAAAAATTATTGATATTTAAAGTAGTTTTTTTTTAATTGTGTTTTAATGTTTGATATTTTAGTATAAATATTTTTATATAAAAGTATTAATTGTGAAATAAAAAAAATAGTGTTATACATTTGATAAATAAATGAGAATAGTAGGTAATATTTTAGAAATTATAAAAAAAAATATTGAAAATATACAATATTTTAGTATAAGTATTTTTATATAAAAATATTAATTGTGAAATAAAAAAATCAGTATTGTGCAATTGGTAAATATATAAGAATAGTAGGTCATATTTAGAAATTATAAAACAAATACATTAAAAATATACAAATTAGTAGTGAAATGTGGAAAAATTGAAAAAAAGAGTTGAAGATATAAATTTAACCACAAAATTAAAAAAAATAGGGAAAATTAATAATTATAATTATAATTAAGTTATAATATCAATATTTTTACAATGAAGTAATTTTTTGTCAGATGAAAACTAATAAGAAATAATTTATTGACGAGAGTATATGGCACAAGTGGTCTTCTCGTAAAATTAAAATTGTGTCACTGACATCTACAATTTTTTTTATATAACCACATCACAATTTTCATTATTATTTTAATATTTTTTCATATAATTTAATTATTAATTTATCCATTATTATATATATTCATTATTTTCCGTTTGCATGCCAATAGAATTGCTTTCATTTTATTTTGTATTATGCAAAACAAAAGACAAGTTTCATTGATTATTAATAAGAAGCAGAAATACATATAGTAACTTGGAATATGCAGTTAATGATACAACAGTGATGAAGGAATTAGATTCCTTCTATTTCACATTTATTCAAAAGCTTGGAAGTTCATTCATGAAGCACTTAGATGGAGATACTGTTCGGAATTCCTCTGAAAGTCAACCCCTCTTCACTTGAAGGATACAGCAGAGTATAAGGCATTTTAGCTGGCCCAGTTCTGTTTCTCAATGTCTCATCATTGTTCTTCTTCACAAGCTTCTCTTCAATCTCTGCAAGTTTCTTTCCAAACCTCTTGAATGCCTCCAATGGCCCTGCATCAGAAGTCCAATGGTCACCACCATCTCTCTCTCCCAGGTATATCTCATCAGATGCATGCCTTGACAATATCTCTATCACTGTCAGGTCTATCAGGGTCTCTTTCTTCCCAGTAATAGTCCTCAAAAACTCCTTCTCAGGATTCTTAGCCAATGCAGCATACTCAGCAGACCCTTCCACAGGCATGAATCTTCTGCTAATAGTTGGCCTGTTCAGGATTAAACCACCATATGGATACTGTCCAAAGTTAACAGCTGCATGAAGAGCTGAAGCTATCCAAATCAGGGTAGTGGAGACTGCAACCAAATCTCCACGTGATTGCATCTTTGGCCACCATGGCTTGTCTTTCAAATCACCATGACCCACCTGAACTAGTTCTTTCCACCATGCTTGGAGTTCAGGGTCTTTCTGAAGTGCCTCGTCTGACTTGTAGTAGAACGCCACATACTCTTCCACCCAGGACTTGATGGCATCCCATATCTCTAGCCCATCAGAAGCATAAGGATAATCCTCAATCACAAGCTTAACACCGTGGGGAGCAGATGGATCTGCAACTGCAACTCCTCTGACCACCCAAATAACATTCATTAGTATGAAATCTGAGACCTTTTTTTATACTAATTTGTTAAAAAACTTTTAAAGATTAGTTACCTCTTGATGAGATCATTGGGTAAGGCTTGATCAACCAAAGACCAATCCTTGTAAATCACAGAGGACATTTCCATAGAGTACCTACTCCACAAGAATGTTTTCTCTATGATACCGTCTGCATTGACCAAGGACTTGCGGGCAAGCGAATTGATGTTCATGGTGTCACGATAGTGAGGAAACAGGAGTTTGTAAACAGGGTGAACCACACTCAGTTGCCTGTTTGTTGCTATCACGAATGGTTCAACAACTGCATGAGTGTTTAGCCTGCCATTCACGTTTACGTTAATCATTTATAGGTACATACATTAACAAGCTTAATCACATGGATCTTAATGCTAATTAACAGTAGCTTACCAATGGCTAACGATTTGATGGTAGCATGAGTCGTTCACAACAACATAAGCCTTTGCCAGTAACCAAATGTAAGCTTCAACTCCCTCGTATGCAGGCACATAGACTTCGCTGACAGGACCATGCTCGTCACCCTGACTATGCGGCTTGCTTAACTCAATGGCTAATGGTGCCAATGTTCCATCATCTTTCAAGAAAAAGATGGTTCTTGTAGCATAAGTCTTTGTCTAGATGAATTTATTCTCCTCAAATATGGAATGAGATAGTCATGGTGATCCAAGATGAACAACTTCTTGTTCTCGATAGCCTGTTCAACCAAGTATAGTTCATTAACTAATTGCTACTCATTGGATTCACATCAAAGAAATGTGAAACTGGATACTCATATATATCATTACCTGCTCAACAGTGAGCCCTCCTAATTTAGGCTCCAAATGTTCTTTCGTTATGATAGAGGTGTGATCACCATAGGCTTGAGTGTCCAGCGTGCTACGTGGTGGGAACTCCTGCATTAAATTTAGCACACAATGAGTAATCTTAAATCAACCTTTTGGTTACATATGCATATCAACTTTGAAATTAAGCTTACCTTGAGAATCTTAATGACATTAGGATTCACACCAGCAATGGTTTCTCTTGCAAATTCTTCATCAGTCATCCATGCAGACTTATCCACTGCACCAAATAACAACAATTCAAAAGTCCATCCATGTGACTGAACACTGAATAAAAAACAGAACTACATTGCTAACATATAAAGATGTATACAACTTTTGTTCTTGTTCAAAGTATGTAGCATACCTTGCATGACTTTAGGTGGTGGATACTTGAGGAACTGTTCACCATCAGATCGGAAAATTTCCTTGACAATTGGTATAGGAGCGTATTTGC
>Ga0123342_1002122_pt1 | contig 33256 bp, 16 predicted proteins | sample Turbeawhitnodule_FD_89960 | JGI IMG/M metagenome (GOLD analysis project Ga0123342, IMG submission 89960) | Root nodule microbial communities of legume samples collected from Mexico - Turtle bean Mexico white nodule | ecosystem: Host-associated > Plants > Roots > Nodule | place: Mexico: Nepantla... | reverse complement strand
TATATTATACATATTTATATTTAACATATATTTTTTTAATTATAATTTTTAAATCTACGAAATGTGTGAAAGTTTTTCATTTTTAAACAAAAACAACTCATTTTATTATTAATTTTTTTAATAAGCAAGGGTTAATATGTAAAGTAATATTTCACACCTTTAAAAAAAATTAAAATTTCCTCATAACCATCACATCACTCACAAACTCCCATAAACTTTCCTCACACATCCACCCTAACATACCCCAATCCAAACACCGTCACTTTCTTCACACTTTCCTCACACATCCACTCCCTCAAATCCTCACACATCCCCTCCCTAATCCAAACAGAGTCTTACAATTTAATAATCGGACAACAATTTTGTACATTGGCAAGTAATAGTCGAGAGTGATATGTTGTTGAGAACTAAACAAGCAATTACATAATGATCCTAAAATAAGCACGACACATGGTCCAATAGGAAAAAAAAAACCACATTACCAAAAGAAAATAAACAAATTAATAAATCACCCTTTAAAATAATAATAATAATAATAATAAATCATAAATAATAATAATAATAATAAATTAACAAATTAATGAGAATTAATTTTTTATAATTATAAATATTTAATTTTATTTATTTTATCTTACAATTTTTCATATATTGACAATATCAAATAATTTGTATTTCTTTTATAACCGAAATATTCTATATGCTTAAGGAACTATACTCAACCCCCAACACTTCTTTTAACATTGGCATATGTAATCACTTATATATGCAAATGAATACATGTTTAAGTATCTATTCATTAGTATAAATTGATGAAGTGTCATGTGGCTAATCACATTCTCGATATCTTTTCCCATGTGTAACACATGTTAATTTCGTCATCCTTTTATGCGTACTCCTCTTGGACATCTAGGATTTACATTGAAGTTAAATAAGTCAAAATGTAGTCTTAGATGGTTTATGACATCATATTCTAACCCCATTTTACCCTAGCCCAAATACAAGGCCCAAAATCTTATTCTACTTGGCTAAAAATACAAGACCCAATTATTCTATGCTATTAGGCCCAATACATGACCTATGAAATACTAAACTACTTTCTACAATTAAAGAACTAAAGTATGACCCAAATAAGATGTTAATTTTTCTTCTCTAAAGTAAGTTGAAACTCAGTCTTCTTGTGTTCTTCTTATCAATGCTCTAGTTGATATTAAAATGACTTGTAGGTCTTCTTGTATATGTTTTATTCATTTTTCTCATCCTCAAGTTGTCATCTTAATGGACCTACAAAGATAAATAAAAAGTCTAATTAGGTTCATATGTGCTAGTAAATATTTAGACAAATTCTAAATTTTCATCCTCTTATTTTGTGAGTGGTTGTAGTTGGAGAATTTTCATTATCTCCTCACTCTTAAGAGGATTTGTCCTCCTATCTACATATTTGATTCTAGACAACTACCTTAACTTTGCTTGAAATTCATGTTTCTCCTCCAAAATTAAATATCATATGAAATAAACATCAAAGAAATCAAAGAAATCAAGTAGCATACGTATAAATCAAGAAGAACATGATTCTTTAAAAAACAATTTTCTCATATTTTAATTTGAATGACTTTCAAAAAGTTGTACAAAACTATAAGGACCATAAACCTTAATATCAACACATGTATTACGAGAAATTATGAAAGAATTGACAAATTACAACATGAATTTCATAACTTTTACAAATCTTTTAAATGATAAATATCTAACTAATTGTTATTATTTTCAAAATATTATTTTGATATCATTTTTTATTCATATATGCCTTTAAAAGTACTCTTACAACATTTCACAACACCATATGAATTAAGCTTCGCTTTAACTTATTAAAATATTTATATTTTTAAAATTTTCATACATCTTTTTTAATTACAATATTAAAAAATTAATTAAAAGAAAAAATTTCTATCTTCCGACAATTTTACTTAAGTCATTTTTTCAAAACTAATTCTTAAACAAATAAAAAAATATTTTAACTATGAATAACTTAAATACACAAATAAATAAATTACATTTCATTTCAATTATTTTAAACACATAAATAAATTTATAACCTTACATTTTAATAACTAAAAAAGTTAAAATTTCAATTTAACCCATCACACTATTCAGAAATTTTAATAAATTTTTCATTCCTTTCTACTTTACTTACCTTAATCCGAAGGTCATATTTTTCATTCATTATTCTCTCAAATCAATATTTTCCACTCCATTAAATCAATCCAAACAAAACATTAAAGATAAATAATTTTTATATATAGTTTTGTTGACTTCAGATAGTGGAGGTATAGATATAATAGCAAAAAATTTGCAATGTTCTACAAGATTCAACTATGACATTGAAATCCGTTTACCCGGTTTGGTTAATACAAAAAGGAAAACAATGTTTAACCTTGTGCTGCCAACAATGCCAACACTAGGGTGAATCGATAGAAAGGCCTGACATAATATTTCCCCCTAAAATGAATTTACAATGACTTTACAGTCTTGTACTTGTTGTGGCCTTAATACAAAGACCAGTTCATGCCAAACTCTGTAGCACCATAGAAGCCCAATTTTTCAATCACTTTCCTTTTCCTTCCTAATTTCTGATGGTTGATTACAGCAACAGAAACATGGTTAGTTATATAATATAAACCAAATTAAACCAAGTCTAAGCAAGGTAGTAGATTGAAGACATCTTCAGCCTACAAAATCATGCAACAGTTGCCCTCCTCCAATAACATCTCTTCCAAAATGTCGATTTTGTGATTCAAAACCACTTATAACATAGCCCTCAGGCTGAAGGGTAACACCAAAACGTTGAGCTGCACTCATGCCAAAGGGCTCAGACAACCCAATACCATGATTTTGATGAAGACCAAGTGTGAGAGACACACCATTATTACTACTTGCCCCACCACCACCACTCCCCATGCTCACTCCAACACCCACTTGCTGATTTCTCGTGTTAGTTTGATTCAGCTGTTCCTGACCCCTCACTTGCATATTAGCAATTTCATTTCTGTGTTGTTTATAAAGGGTATCCTGAAACTTCTCCATGGAGGATGATGGATTCTCAGTAACAAGAGAGTTGTCTGAAGGTAAATGATCAACACTTAAGTTTCTCCTATTTTGTTCTTCCCTCTGTGGCCTTTTCTGAGCTTGCTGTGATTCTAGCATATGTATCTCTTCCACCATTGGTTTCCAAAGCCTTACTCTTGCATTAATAAACCAATTAGACACCTGTTGAAGAGATAATGTCAGTAAACAAATATAGAATCCATCAACCTGATATGAAAATATTCATAAGATGAATAATAATTTATCTTGAATCTTCACCTGGTTGCGAGATAGACCAGTTTGTTTAGCCAACATTATCTTGTCGGTATCAGTAGGATAACTGTATCAAGAGAACAATGTTTGATTAATATTCTAAACACATTAGTCTCGTAGAAGGGTAAGGGTCTCGGGGTCCATACATCATACATGTATTAATTGTTTAGGTGATAAGGAAACAGTGAAAAAACATGTCCTTGAAGTATACATATCTAACACGAGGCATTACTTGATTCGTTTTAATAAAGTTTAAATAGCACTTACGGATGAAGAAAGTGTTCAAACAACCAGGCCCTGAGAACACTGACAGCACGCTCAGGAAGTCCTCTTTGAGGTCGCCAAACTGGTTGTTGGTGCTCAAGAAACCCTGGCCTTTGGCTGTAAGTGCCCCTATCACTGCTGTGCAACCTTGGAGATTCATCCTTTCTGTTACTAATCTGAAAAGGAGCCTTGTTGATGAACTGAAGCTGGTCAGTGATAGCACTCTTCAAGCCTTTAAAATGTTTGGACATTGCATTTATAGCCAAACTTGCAAATGGGGCTGCATTACCAAGACCAGAAACATACTCAAATGAAGTTATCACTGCATGCATCTGTTGATAATAATGCCTGTACCTCCTGTAAACCTGTTGGTGATTCACAAGGAAAATGTTAAGTTCGAGGTGACACTAGATCATAATATCCCAATTCAAGCAAGTGCTTAAGGAAACAAAAGGAGCTTTGAAATTATTCATGGACTTTTACAACTTTTCACATTTATTTGGGCTCTACACATTCAGATTTCACATTATCGATCCTAAAAGTAAGGGATGAATAAAGCAGTGGAATGCACCATCAAATGAAATATAAAAAACAAGAATTGCATTAACTTTTAGCAAAACCAATCTACATTAGTACATAGTACTTGATTGATTGTCACACGTTACACTCCACACAACACAAAGGAAATCATTAATCATTATAGCATCCTAGTAGATTTAGTAAACATGCTACAAGGGTCAAGACAAACAAAATTAAAGAAAATACAAATAACAAGCAAATTAAACAACTTTCTACACAGAACCTCACATTCTAGCCCTTGGATGTAATAAATTGGAAGTTCAAAGCCATAGTGATGAATGAGTTGATGTCCAAGATTTTGTACGACAGTGAGATAGGAAGAACTTCCATCTTCTGTCCAGTAAATTTAATTTTGTAGAGTTTGTTGCTAGTAAAAATTAAAAATTCAGATTTGCTGATAGTGCTTGGAGCATTAATAATTTAATTGTAAGAAATTCCGACCATGCACAAATTAACATCATGAACAAGAGAAATGATACTAGTGCAACAAATTTTACAACGAAGAGAGAAAAAGAGAAGTGGGAAAAGTTTGAATTGAAATAAATGATGTAATAGAGACACACAAAAATGTTGTATAAATTCTCGTATGTATATCACATCTAATAAATAAATAGGAATCATAGAAGCTACAATTCAAAATATCATGTGACAAGAAAGAAAGAAAAAACTGACAACTAGAGTTTAATTAGCAAGATCAATTTGGAAGAAGCAACTGACATGATAATTACTAAACGGAAATCAGTAAAGTGAATATCAATAACTGTCTAATAAAACAACTAAAGAAAACAAAAAAGACTCGATATAGCTTTATTTTTCCACCATATAATGCATAGTTTAATCTAATTATAATAGTATTAGTTTACAGTGAAATTGAAGTTGTATTAATATTTAGAGTCATTAGTTATACACTTTACTTTGATTGACATCACATTACACAACAATTCAATCATTACAGAAGGACCAGGACCCACAGTTATGTGAGTAAAGCAAGGAACCAATCCCTGTCCAGTCCAGGAACTGTGGCGTTGTAGGGACGAAGCAGTATTGTCTAGCTTATAAAAAAAATACAGTATTTGAACAAGTGAACACTCTTATTCCATTCAGCTTTCAATAATGTTTTTATGACTCTTTTCTACCAACAAAAAATGAAAACAAATAATTTTTTTTATGCACATTAGAACACTGGTATGGTTTATACACACTGTCATTGAGGAGCTGACACGGCCAAATAAGTATTGAGTTTTTTTTTCCTTTCTTTCTTTCTGTTGTGTACAAAGACAGTAATGGATTTGAACCTAAGAGCCATACAAACTATCCAACCCTTCAGGCCAACCCTAGTGGGTTAGGTATTGGCTATGTTCCACCATTGATATTCCATCTCCACTTCCCATGTTCCCAAAGGTTTACCATTGGATTTCAAATTCTGCATGATATTTATAATTTCTAAACCAAGTTCCAATAAATAGCTATCTATTTAAATGATACAAAACATGTTCATGCCCTATATTTCCACCCTAAAAAAATTGACCTAGCATAAATGACTGCTTAAGCGAGAATAGGTTCCCACCAAAGCAAAACCATAAAGCATACACCAACATGACAACTACCAAATGGTACAACACTACCAATCTTACAATTAATTAACGTGACAAGTCACATGCTCTAATGCCACATGTAGATATATACCATTATATTATTCATCAACTTTTTCACTTTTCAAGGCCATATTTATTCTTAGAAGCAACTGATCGGGACACAATGCATGTGTACGTTGATACCCTACACTTGACAATATAAGCCCACTATGCGAGAGCATAGTACGCATATGCCTACAGGTATTATGATTGGTTATAAGAGGTACATTTGTAGCATAGCATGGTATTAAAATAATATTGCATTATAACTTCATCAAACTTCCAAAAGTTAATTCATATTTAATATTCACTATCAAAAGGATAAAAGATTTGCCTCCTAATCTTTTGATAATTAAAGAGTACAATGTATCGCCTATATAATCATTTTATATACCTGCAATATGGCCTGTCAGAAATTAATTAATAGTTCGAAGTTCATGTGAAAAAACCAATTTCATTTCGTAGAATCAATTTGCAACTAGTGAAAATTGTCAATATAATAAAGTGAAGCATTATCATGACATTACATGCAACTATTATAGATCCAGAATCTAATATTGTCAGACTAAAATAGCAGTCACAACAATCAGAGTTACTTTAATCTAAAGCCAACTTAGATAAAGGTTAAAATAAAAACCCTTGTCATACGTAAGTTTCTTTAATCTTTAGACATGATCATATCAAAAAACACACTTTTACGGAGTATAAATCTTTTCCAATGGATTCCTTCAATCACTTTATGCACATTAATTACTCAACCCAATCTGGATGGCATAGTTAGTAGCTAGAAAATCTTTCTATAGATGTCAGGCCCTTTACACTCCCAATCTTCGTGCATATATTCCCTGCCAATAACTTTTCCAAAAAGATAACCAAGTTCACCGAGGCCATCTATACCACGAAAAACAAGCATCTTTAAGCAAATAGATCATAAATAAAAGCTCGGCCACATACAAATTACAAAAACATCACACCACAAACTCACGATTCCTTCATGCAATCCACAAGATCGAGTGCTGGTACAGATATCAAACCCTTAATGTTATCATTAAGTATACATTTATGATAACTTAGGACTTAACTTTTTAAGGAAAGAAAACCCTGGCAACTTTAATCAAGAATCCAATTTTCACTCAGTTTTTCTAAAACAGTAACACACTGACACTTATCAGAAGGAAACACGAACACAAAAACCAAAAAATTGATAGAATAACATCAAACTTGAAACCTCATTTCAAGAAAATTTCAATTAGCCATAACTCAGATCATTAAAAATAAAAATAAAAAGCATACCTCGTCAAGCATGGTTAATAATCTACACTTCTTCTTCCTACTCTCATTCTCGTATTCCCCAAGTGGATCATCCCCACCAACAACTCCACTAGCACTCAAACCCTCATGAGGAGGTTCCATCAACGATGCATCAGGAGCAAGAGACTTCTCGGTAGCGTAAATTCCACGAACCCCGCCATCACACAACTCTTCCAATAATTGCTGTGCAGGTTTCAGGAACCTCGATCCCTTCAATATCGAAGCATACCCCGTAAAGGGTCCAAGTGGAACCGAATTCCTCGAAACCTCACTGTTCCTTCCAACCAAACCTGGAATAACAGCCCCAAATCGCTGAAGATTCAGTTCCAAAGGGTGATGAGTGTTGTTAGTCTGGGAAGACAAAGACAAAGACAAAGGCTCAGGCTTGAACACCATCATTTCACTCGCATCATTGTAGCCATCACCAAATTCCCTAAGGTTCTGAATCTGATAGAGAAAAGGGTTGTTGTTGTGGTGGTTGCTATTACTGTTGATAACATGAATTGCATCACCATTGACAACCCCCCCTTCCACAAACCCCATCATCAAATTGGAACCTTCTCCCTTAGCAGCGGCACCTTGTTGGGTGGCACAAGCTAACAAATCAGAGGGAATAAGAGAAGGATCGTAGAGAGAGGTTAAAGGTGGACAAGTGGGATGAAGGATAGAGGAAGATTCAACGAAAGAAGGTTGGTTCTGAGCGAAAACTCTTAACTTGTCCCTCCTACTTTGTTGTGGGACATGGTAATGCTCAAAACCCTCAGCCATAGGTAAGAAAAGAAAGTTAAAAGGAGAGGGGTTGGTGTAGTTGGTGATGTTGTTGCAGTTGATGAAGAAGGAGATGAGGGAAAGAGAGTGGAGCAGAAGAGGTGACGGAAGTTGCAGAGAAGAATAGTGGAAGTGATGGTGACTGTGAAAGGAAAGGATATAATAATTATCATGATCTTATGCAGCAGAGAAAGTGGCGCAGTTTGTGACAGAGATACGTGAAGTGAAGTGATTTGAGAAATTGGGGTGTGGTATGGGGTTTGGTCTCTACACGCATCTGAAACCACTGCACACAAACTCACACACTCACTCACAAGCAAACACAGCTTCTACCTCTTTCTCTTTCTCTTTCTCTTTCTCTTTCTCTTTCTTTGCACTGTTTTTAACAAGTAACTGTGGATTCTTCAGTTTCGTTCCCTTTCTCTCTCTCGAAACTCCAAAGGGAAGGTGCTCATGATACACCTTGGGGCTCGAGAAAGACCGGCTATTTCCGGTAATAATCGAACAACGTTGCTCCTGTGTGTTGCAGATATTTCTGACAACTGGGTTTCTCAGTTTTGTCGTCTTCTCAACCCTCTTCTCTTCTCTGTCTTTCTTACTTTATTTTATTGTTTACTATTCAATACTCAGATTAGACAATCATTTACAATTATATTAAACTAAGGTTTTACTCTTTTATATTTTACATCATAAATATCTTTTTATATATACTATCACTATTAGATACTTATTTTTAACTTCAAAGATAAATATACTTAAATTATCGTTTATTTCTAATTTTTGAAAGTATTAAAATTAGGGATAAGACTAAAAGATAATGGGTTCAATATCACTTTTACCGCTTAATTATCAATACAATTCTCCATGCGTAATTTAAATTTAAAAATTGATAAATATGTAAAAATTAAAAATTTGATAGAATAATTGAAATAGTTAAAAATGAGAATGATTAATAATAATATAAAAGAAATGAATAAAAGGGTAGTTAGGTGTGAAAGAGATAACATGTAGTAATGTTTTGAATGAAAGATGAATTTAATTGAAAAGGAAATAAGAATATATAAGGAAAAAGTTGTTGCTTAGAGAAGTGGTATTGTATACTAATAAAAATAATATAAAAAAATGAATAAAAGTAATGGTTGTGAGAGATAGTAGAGAGTGGGGGTAATAGAATGACGCACGTGAGAAGGGAGGAACAGAGCGGTGAATGAAAAAAGGCTTTTGCCGTTCGCAACACTCATCCCCTTCTGCTTCACCAAAATCGACTCCTCTTTCATTTTTTTATTTTTTATTTTAATTGAGGGTACGCTAATGATACAACAACGAACAACATTTTGCAAGTGATAAACCCATCCCATTACCTCCTTATATTCATTTTCTATAGTTTATAGATTAACTCGATTTTTAGTTGGACTTTTTTTTCACTTCGATATTATTTTTGGTTCATTTTTATTGATTTTTTAAGTCTTAATGACATTAACAATATTAAGAGTAGTTGTATATTGATATTAATTAACTTTTTTTTATTTTTTTATTTTGTCTATAATGTGGATCATAAGATTCCTGAAACTTGGATACGGGTTGTGGTTATTTGTTGTGTTATTTATTGTATTTTTTTCTCTCAAAAAAAGCAGTTTTAACTTGAAATTTGTGTGATGAAATTTTTAATTTTTTAAAGTCGCATGAACTTAGTGACTTTGTGCATTAGTTCTTCTAGGTCAAACATTATTTTTTATTGTACAAAATGTCTACAAATGGTTTATGTTTAAGTGTTATTACTATTTCATATAAAGCTATATCTCATTTCAATTTTCTTAATTTCATAGTTATTTTACTAAATCATTTTATGACATTCATAAAAATTCTCTTTTTTTTTTCAGATGTTTACTAGTATGGTGAAGTTTAATAATACAATTGACTAGTTGCGAACTACATGTCAAACATTATTACCCACATGTCCAAAAATCTACAAAAGTATGTGAACAAACTCATTGTTTCCCCTTTGTGTGATGTGGGAAAGACCCAATAGAAGATGACAACATTTATGTTTTATAGGCTAATTTGGGTGATGACATCATCAATGGTGAGACTTTCCTAGCTTGATGGGAGGACACTCTCCATGAATTCATCCATGAAAGTGTGAAAAGAACCCTTTTATGGTTAAAGATGTACGAGCGAATGTGTGTTATTGTAATACAAGTTTTTGGCTACTATTGACCTTTGCTCCTTTTAACATTTCGAAGGCAAAAGGTGTTGCATCAATCGTTAACAACTTGGTGCTTCTCGTTCTTCCTTTTGTTGCACCAGGCTAGGCTCGTGAGAGGTAATATCAAGTCTAACCTACTTTATATTTAGGAATTTTCAAGCCTTAAATCAACCATTTATTTTATGTTTCACTTCTTTAGGTGAGTTAGTTATTTTTCTAGTTCAATAAGCAATGTTGTCTTGTGTACATTATTCTTTTGCACTTCATATGATTGTTGATACTCATTGTTTTGTCATGTTCCTTAACGACACCATATGGTCTAAGAAAGTTTAACTCGACCAATCGTGGTTGTCAAATGTTCTTATAATGACCAATATGATTTTATAAGACTAACATCTTCTATCCTATTATAATTTTTTCTTTTATTGTCTCAAGATGTTCTCTCTCTCTCTCTCTTCTCTCTCACTCTTATCGTGTGAATGTATTAGTAAAAATATTTTATTGCTCAAATAAGTTAAGACAAGGTGAAGTAATGAACGAATAATTCATACTCAAAATCTTCACCTATTTATAATATTTTAATGAATTTTTACTTGTAATAGCCTTGATCATGCTCAAAATTTCCTTAATACTTAATTAATGCTTAATCACTTAATTACTTGTCTAATATAAATTATTATCCTATGTTAAAACATTATGATGGTTGATATCATGTTAGACCACCATGAATTTTATATTGACCTATTGACTCAAATATTTGTTATGAGAAGAAATTTTGAAAGAAAATGTGCACATATATAATGAAGATCACTTTAAAATATCAATAAACCTAATTAGCAAGTTGTATTGTATGATGCTCACCCTTTTAAACAACCACAAGAATAATACAACAATTATATTCTTATGGTTATTTTTAACATCCGAAACATGAAGTGTTATATTTATACTTTCGATCTCTCAGCATTAGGAAATTTTAATGAAGTTCATTAAACTATTTTCTTATTTATTTATGAATAAAACATTATTTTAATTTGAAAACAATTCTTATAAACAATTTATAGATATGTCTTTTTCCATTTGAGACCGTCATCGAAATATATATTTAAAATTGTTATGTTGTCGTGTATAGGATCTAGGCTATGGATAGAGAATTAAATGTTAAAAAAATTCATTAGTTCTTGATATCTTGATTCAACAAGACTTAATTTTTTTAATCCGCATTAACAAAGGTAAGTCCTCGCACATGTATTATTTTTTTCCCAATCAAGTACATGTTTTCTATTTTCCTATTTTTATTTTTAATTTTTGTGAATATGCATTTGAATCAGTTGATTGTTATTGATGAGTACAACAAGTATGGAATATTCTACAAAACAAAAGTTTATCATGATTAATTATAGTTATTTGTTAAGAAAATTAATTTATGTAACACGAGATAGTTCCAATTTAATGCTCTTTTTTTTAATTGAGTTTTCTGAACCTTTTCTTTTTATGTGATTTACATTTTCAGGTTAGATACAAAACAAACACTTTTGTATGAAACTTTTATACATCTGGCTGAATCAAGCAAAGATGTGCACATTTTTTTTTTAACCAAAACTTCTTGGTAAATTCTCTCTGCACCTCCATATATTATCTCTGTACATCCATATTTTTTTTTTAAATTTCAACCATACCCTTTTAAGATAACATATTCTTATCCATTAAGACATCTTTATCAATGTGGGAATAAAAGTTTGATACTCCTTCCTACCTCCATTGAGAACAGGGAAAAAATCTATCCTCCTCTTATTTTTTTTTGGTATAATTTTATATTATTTATGCACAAAATTTTGGACCAAATAATACACATATTTAATTATGATGATGTTATTTATTTTTGAGATATCTCATAATGTTAATACTTTCTTCCGTGATAACTAACATTAACGTGTATTGAATTTTAACTTTTACTTAATTGATAATGTTACTTAAATTAATTTTGATCTGACCACTCCCAAATGCACGCCCTCCTTGTCCCTACTTGGTTTTGATTCACATGCATCCATTTTTGTTGTATAATATTGAAAATTATATCATTGCTAGGTGTAAAAATGCAGTTATACTGACAAAACAAACATTAATGTTTAAATTCATATTAAACAACCCAGAAAAAAACTAGTGAGGTGCAAAAATGGAGTATAAAACTAAAACAAGAATTATCTTCATACTGGCGAACGTCGAATACAACGAATCTTTTTGTCAACTCTCTCACACACGCTCAAATGATGAAACTGTAATCTCAAACGCTCTGATTGAAGAAAAATGAGAGTGTTGCTGCTGGAAGGGAGGTATGTGGCTAGAATGGAGGTATGTGTAGATGCCGGAGTGCAAAAAGTTTAATTTTGCTTTCCCATCTAGCTACTCTAGGTTGGGGAGTAGGTCCTCTAAGGTTATCTAAAAATATAAGGTTATGATTTGTTTAGGGTTATTTAAAAAAATTTAAAAATTAAAGCTAATTTTTTCACAATTAATATGGAAGTTCAGGGATAAGGTATGGAGGTGGAGGAAGAATTTGCCGACATTGGACTTTGAACCCAAATATGTTAGGATTAGTTATTATTTTATTTGTAATAGATTGATTTATTGGTTTTGGAGGAGACATTAGTTAACTATGTTATTCGAAATCTATTTTGATTAGTTTTTCAAATTACAGCAATTTAATTGTATAAACTTTATTTACTTTGATCTGTTTCTTTCTTCAATTTAGGCCTTGATTAAAAAGCATAAAGAAACCCAATGTGGTGAATGCAGTGTTTTTTTTTATTGGATGGGGGATATAAATAGCAACTAAGGAGAGTGGAAATAGCAATTTCCAATTTCAAGTTATCATTGCTGGTCCAACTCAAAAAATGTGTTAGACTAGTGATAGGTTACCCTAAGTAGCCCAAATTAGAAGCTCTGCCTACGACTTCAGCTCAATTCATTGATGTTAAAAGTTTCACTTTCCGTTAAGTTTAACTTGGATTGGAAAGAGATAGAAGATTCTTACTGAAAATCAAGATGCCATTCCTATTTCTCATAGTCTTTTCTTTAATGAGAAAACTAACCATTTGAATATTGTTTTCCCTTTTTTTTAGTGCAATGAGATAAGTTCAATAAAATATACTCAAATAAATTTTAATATTATTTTAGAAAATAATGAACTTAAACTTTAATTCAATCTCACAAACTAAACTTTTTTTTATAGCCTATAAATAAACTCAATTTCTACTTTGATCTTTCTTCCACTCCTACATTATCATTAACTCATTCGTATTAACTTTCGAGTCCTAGTAACATTAACAATATCAAGAGACACCATGGATTAAGTTAAGTTAACTTTCTCATATTTAAATGAGATAGATTTAATAGAATTTGATAAGATAGACTCTCATAAATTTTAATATTACTTTAAAAAATTAACTCAAAGTTTAATTTAAATTCATAAAACTAACTTTGTAAAGCAAAGTTTACACCCATTTATATTATAATGTTATAATAAGCAAGGCTAATAAATATGTTTAGAATTACTTATAGAAACTATTAACATGAGCTTCTTATATTAGGGAGTAGTTATATTGTTGTTATCTAGTCATGACTTAATTAATTTTTGGATAATGTTGTGAGTGTATAGTGCCTCTTTAACTTCAAATGGTTTAGTTTAAATTAACCAAGGCTAAGATGGTTGCTAAGTGAAACCATGTTGAACCTTGTAATGACATTGTGCTGCTAACTGGCATGGCTTGTTATAAAAGTAAGATAAGATGTAGGACTTACTCTTTGAGAGAGTATGCAAAAGTGCATAGTTCATGAAGTTATATCAGCATTGACAGGATCTTGAGATTAACTAACCCAAACCAAACCATATGAAAGGATGGAAGAATAATATAGAACAGTAAGCAACACAAATACAAGCAACATAAATATAAGCTGCCAAGAGATGTGATAATATATTTGTTCTACATTACAACATTCTTAGTAATTAAAATTAAAATGACCCTAAACCTTGGTTTCCACACTCTCATAATCACTTTTGTCTTCATAGCAATCAGCCACAACTACCTTCTGCACCCTTTTGTAGGAATATCGACTGGCAACAAACGCAAACAAGAATAAATTCAGTGTGCTCATGGCTGCCAATAGCCAATAGAATTTGTCCAATCGACTACTATTCAAATCCTTGCCAAACCAACTCTCCCCACTCTTCTTTGTCAAGTGGTCAACTATTGTTATAAGCATGCTACTCAGGAAACTTGCTGCCCCAATTACACTAAGGTAAAATGCTATGCCTAGGCTTCTCATTGAGTCAGGAACCTGATCATAAAAGTACTCTTGCAAGCCCACAAGAGTAAAACCATCCCCAAAACCAATGATGAGAAACTGTGGTGCCAACCAGAAGATACTCATTGTCAATGAACCCTTCAAGGGATCCCTCTCAACAGCTTCAAGCCTCTTTCTTTCCACCAAAGCTGCAACTATCATTGTAGCAATAGAGAAGAGCATTCCAAAACCAATCCTCTGAAGAATGTTGATTCCTCTCTCATTCTGTGTTACCCTTCGTAACACAGGCACAAGAATCTTGTCATATATGGCCACAGAAACTACCATTCCCAAGGCAGAAACTGTGAAGATTGAAGCTGGAGGAATCTCAAAGCCATTACCTATATTTCTGTTCAGTGTGGTACCTTGTTTGACGAAGAATGTAGCAGTTTGTGCCACACATATGCCGAATGGTATGGTAGATACCCAAATGGGAATCATGTTGATAATAAGCTTCATTTCTTCGACCTTTGTTACAGTTGCTAGATTCCAAGGACTCTGCTTCTCTCCTAAACTTCCCTCATTGACTAGAATCGCTGCCTTGTCAAGAAATCTGAAATCAAATTATAACCATAACGAATTACGTGTTAACGTGTACTTAATTAGCATACAAGATAAAATGGGATAAAACATAACACATCAGGTCTGTTCTATGTTTACGGAGTAAATCATAGAATTTATTAAGAACATTGTCATAGTATAAAATTTGTTTACACTATCATTCAATTATAGATTGTTATGTATAGTATGATGGTTGATTTTATAGTTCCTAATCAGTTGACAATGTAAATATGTTTAAACTGACTGTGTATCAAAATTAATCTCTAAATCATAGTTATATTTTGTTTGTTTGCTTTCAGAGAACAGAGCAAAATTAAAGTTATATTTTGTTTGTTTGGTTTCCAAATACTAGTATACTACCAAGTCACGATACTTACTTGAGTTTGTTAGTGTGACACAGAAATCTTTTATTGTTGCTAAGAGACTTGGGAACCTCGTAGAATTGAGCAGGATCAGAAGGGTATGGAAGCTTTCTTTTGGAAAAGGAAGCAACAAGAACCTGCAACATTGGAGTCAAGGGACTCCCAGTGGGTACCCTATAACGATAAAATGGCCTTCCTAATATGAAGACGATGAGTGAAAAAACCATGATCACTGTGAAGATAATATCAGCAGCTCCCCAGTTTATGTTGTCTTGTATGTAAACAATGAGGGTCACTCCCAGAACAAGTCCAGTGCATAGTGCACAATTCCACCAATTGAAAAAGGACATTTTTTGCCTCCTTTCTTCATCATGATCCTCATCAAATTGGTCAGCTCCAAAGCTCTCCAAGGAGGGTTTGTGCCCTCCAGTTCCAAAAGATATTAAGTAAATGGCCAGGAAGAAAACCACTTCATGAATTCTCCTTGGTTTAGTGCATAAGCCTGTGTCGTCACATGGCTTTAAGCTTGGCAGGAACCAAGACAAAGTAAGGAGAATCAAACCCTGTATTTCATTATAAGTTTCTACAGTTAGAACATATACAGAAAATGGCCAAATAATAATAATAATAATAATAATATAGTGTGTAATAGTAAGTTGTAATTGAATATTGTATGAGCTTACCATGAGATAGACAATGCTTGATGCCAGAACAGTGGTGTAACGGCCCATGTATGAATCAGCAATGAATCCACCAAACAGTGGCATCAAAGTTGTGACACCAGACCAGTAGTTCACATTTCTTGCTGCTGTTTTGAGTTCTTGATGCATAACCTTTGTGAGGTAAAGGACCAAACTAGTGGCTATTCCAAAGAAGCTCAACCTCTCGCTGGTCTCAATTGCTGAAAACAAGGGTCCAATCAAAATCATATGGTAGGTTAATGGCACTTGATGAACATAAACAACTTGTTTCAAAATCGTGAGCTCCGATCATAATCGTTTTTATTAACACATGCTACTATTTATGTTGCAGGTACCATTGGAAAGATCTAGAGGAATTTGGTAACAGATTAATTTTGGAAAGTAATTAGTACATTTCTTTCATAAGTCTTTCGTGATAAATCAAAGACAAAACTCGTATAAAATTTCACGTAATAGTAAGGAATTTGAATAGCTCATATAAAATCTTAGATTCTAATCTCATGATCACTATTCAACCTAAAAGAAACACGAACCTCATCTTTCCTATGAATTCCCCTTTAACTAAGAGATCCGTGGGTAACACAATTCCATCTAAACAAGAAAAGGAAAAGTGAATCTATTGTGTACATGGTAAATACGGGCCAAAAGTTTACTTTTTTGGATAAATTAAATGGAAGAATAAATTTGTCAGCTTCTTGTAATTTAATATCGTAAGTTCAATCAGTAACATTACATGATTTTAATTACATGATTGATGCTTATGTGTATGGAAGATATTATTCAAAAGATCACAAAGTGGATCAATCAACTCTTTGATAGAGAACAAACTACTTAAGCCACTAATGCCTACTATCTTGTACTTGGAAAACGTCAATTGGACACGAAAGCAGACAGGTACTCTTCGATTCTTTGCATTTTGGCAGGCAAAGAGAATCATGGGTTTCGTCAAACTCTTAGGAAAATTCAAGAGGAAAATAAAACTTCACTAGTGGTAATATTTTTTAATATGATTTGGACTTGGAGGGCCCACTGCACATTTGCTTGCTATAATATTATGGAAATTAGTGTCAGATGGTCTTCTGAATATGACAAAATGAAGAAATCATATTAAGTGATGCTGAAATGTCCATGATTTTATGGCCACAATTGCAATACAACAACTATATTTTTTCATAGTTTTATAGTATATATGTTAAGGATTACGACCAACGCACATCAAACTTAGAGACCGGAGGTTTAGATATGCCTTAGTCCATTTGGAGTTGTCAGAATGAGTGTTTTTCATAATAAGAAAAATAGAAGCAAATCTATATTCTCCAAGGTAGCAATTGGTGGAACCCGCCAAAAAACAATTTGGATATACTATTGTTCTTACTAATATAAAGCATCCTTTAATGTTATTAATTACTAATAAATGGCTAAGTAGGTAAAAGAAATGCTAATTAAAGCTTTGGATAATGAAGCTGTCTGAGTTACTATAAAGGAGAGGTTTATTGGTTGATTGGTTCCAATCTATCATATGTTTCCTCCAGATTCGGATGGTGTACTATGTGACCACTGAGAATTTAGGGAGATTTTAAATTGCAAGACCCTATTTAGTGTAACTCATGTTCAGAGTATATCTAGAAAACTTCTATTTTTAAACTGCACTGCACATGTTTGTGTGGAGAAATGAAATTAGTTTTTTAAATGATTTCTAGTGTGAAATTCGAGCATGTTTTGAAGAAAAAAAGTTAACAACGAATATTAAAAATGAAAACATAAAGTAATATTGAGTACTTGATTTACAATGCTGTGAAACCTGATATGGAGTCTGAACTATGTTGAGTAAATGAAAGAGGTGTGTTCTAGAAGTAAGTATGAGTGGCACAATGTACTGCATGTGGAATTTGAAAACTAGTGGAAGGTGACGGTTCTGAATAGTTTGCTTATTCTCAAGTGAAATCCTGAAAATATGATTTGTTTGTGGTATAGGATATAAGGTCGGCCACGCCATACACTATGTAAGTTCATGCTCATGCAATGGTCCATGTACAATAATCACGTATATTTTCAACCTTTAAATACCATTGACAATTGATTTGAATCAGGGTCAGCATCTGATAAAGAAGAACCACTACTAAATAGCAACATTCTTAGTGATAGAAACCATTAGGGTTTATGTGGTTGATATCGTTTATGGTCATAATTTAATGGTGTTTTGGATAATATATATATCTATCAGTGGATAGTGGCATGTGGGACTGGGAATCCACCGATTTTCATGGTCGTACTGTTTTTGACCTAACTATAGTGTGGAGTACAACAAGGGAAAATTGACCATAACAGTTAACCTTTTTTGCTGCTTCTCTTTTTTGGTTATGGCCAATAATTTTACGACTGAAGATTTTGATTTAAGTGATATCACAGAATCATTATGCAAATGGTTTGGTTTTTAAACTGGGTCTCTTAATATGTATTTGTTTTACTAAATTCATCTCCTTAATTACTAAGTAAATGAAGAATTTAAGCCTATAAGTGTTTGCTATTTCAAATATATGCGGCTTTGAGAAACTTATCCACGATCTAGTCTTCTGATATGGAGTTGGATTTGATTTGACTCTTCTGATGGAATAAATGCTTCAGAAACTCTCTGATGCATTCTATTTTTATCAATCAGAAGAAAAGTTATCCTCCTAGAATTTAGATAATTATGCATCTTATAAGTTGGATGAGACATTTCTTCTTTATGAGATTATTTGCTCCTTGGCAGGGAATCTATTTTGTGATGATGATACACATGCATGTGGGCGATTAGTGTTTCACATGTTTGGAATATTCTCATGAAAATTATGCAAAGAGATGAGACTCAACACTCTTTAGTACATATCTATTTGGATACAAATAATGAGGAAAAACAGAAACAAACTCAACACATGAATCTTTTCCAATTTACTATTATTTTTGGATGTGTAGTCTCCAAGTGACTTACAACTTTTTTATAAACATTTTTTAATAATAATTGTAATAAGTTTCGAAGAAAAACTTATTATTTATAGGGTTTTTTAATTTACTTTAAAAAATTGTCACAGTTTAAAATTTTATCAATGAATATTTAATTAAATATACAGAACCTCCACCAGCAACTTTATGTAAATTCTTCATTCAGATAAACTTCTTACATAATTTTTGTGCGTGTATGAAATAGAGTATTCTAAGGTGTTCTCCAAATCTGTGAGTTTTAAATTCGTACCAACGTCAACCAGACAAGTCATGAAAGGAGATGATCGTTTGACATTATCATTTTTTTATACTTCCATTTAACAATTAAAAATATTGTTATTTTATTTTATAATTTTGTTTATCTTATTTTTATTTATTAAATATAATATTTTATTATTAAAAATTATAAAGTGGAAGTAAGATAAAAACTGAATGTGAAATGATAATTTTTCATTTATATACAAACTTACAAGAGTTATTTTGACTATTGAGAATGAGGAGAAAGTTAAAAGAATAAAATAAATTATTGAAAAACTCCAAAATTGAGATGTTTTTATCCTTGTAACCTTTTTATCTGTTTCGAATTTTGCGAAGAAATTATTTTTCTATAAAAATTAATTATATACATATTGATTCTATATAAAAAAATATGTTTTAATATAAATATATATAATGTTTAAAATTTATTTATTAATTATTAATATAAAATGAATAACTAAAACAAATATAATTTTAATTTTTATTATTAATATGTATTTTTATTATTATTTAATATTTATTTTTAATTTAAAATTGATTTAAATTCTAATTTATATTTCTAAATTTTTTATAATTTTTAAAATTTATTATATCTATCCAATTACTTGCAACCTTTCTTTTCATTTTTTTTTTCTTTTCTCTTAATTCAAACCATATCACATTCCAATGTCTTTTCTCTCTTTATTATTCTCTCAAGTTGTTTCATGACAAATTAATAGTAAATAGTATTCACATTTAACCGAGCAGAAAACGTGCGTGTTAAGCGAATGAAAAATAATACTTTAACACTAATCAATTCACAGCTATATTATAATAATATAATAACATAAATAGATTATTCATAAGTTAAATCAAATTATTATGTTAAATACAATTGTTAATATATCATTATTTTTTATTAATAGAGATGAGTTTCGTTAATTTATTAACTTGCTTAATATTATTAGTGATATTTTTTCAATCAAGTTAGATTTGGCCACAAGTATAAGTTCTCTTGATTTTTTTTTCATGAATATTGGTTTTGTTCTCTCTTGTATTTCCGGCATGATTTTCTCAATTGTTTATACACTCATAACCTATTGTAAATGATAGATGAACTTAAAGTAACAACTTATTGTAAATGTCTTTGTTCTAAGTAGCTAATCAAAACAATAAATTACCAGAGTTTTTATATTTTTGTGAAACTTGTTCCACAAAAATTTCTAAGAAACGAATCTCCTGCAATTTTTTCTGTGCATTTCATAAAGATTCGGGGAATATTCAGAGTCTGATAGAATAAGAAAATTAAGAATAATAAATGATAAAAGTAAGTAGATGCATAAGGAGGTTGAAGTAAAAGGTGGATAAAGAAAAACAGAAGAAAATGAAGTGTGGAAAGTGCAATAGGAAGCATTGAATGCAATAATTTAGCAGTAATTAATGAAGTTGTTACCAATAATGAAGAGAGCAGCTTTCCAAGAACCAGTGGAAGCTCGGAGTGGAAGCTGGCCTCTGTGGTCCACTGAAGAGTCATGAACCCATTTCATCTCCTCACTCTCTTCACCTTTCACTTCAACATTAACCTTCTTCATCTTCCACACTTTGATACCGCAATTCTATTACACCCACCAACCTTTACCTCACCACCTCTTTTTATAGAGGAGGATCTCCTTTTTTTCCCTTTTTCTTTCTTTTCTCTTCTTCACATAATAAACATATCTTTTATATACACTTAATTATTGCTTTTTTCATACTAATAATTGTTTGCACTACAATATATTCTCCTTTTTGCCCTTCTCATTTTTTCCTTCACAAAAAAGCTTTTTCTTAATACCTCTCACGTCATTTCAAAATATTGATACCTTTTAATTTATTCTGAAAATGCCTCTATTTTGAAGCTTAAAGTATGATACCAAACAAAACACATATATACCATTTTCACCATCCATAGAACCCGTACATTTTGGATACATATACCTGTATTTGATTAAATCTTTGTTCAATAAAATAATGTTTATTCTCGTAGAAATTATGTTATCAACCATGATTTCATGAGTTTAATGGTTATTTATTATCCATTAATTATAGTTGGATATTGTTGTTGGCTTTTTTGTAAATGATTACTGCAAAAAATCAAAATTTTGTAATTCGATCGTAAAAGTGCTGATAAAAAAAATCGATCATAAAGTAAAATTACTTTATATTTTTAGTGCATGTTGTTTTTAATTTAATAAGTTAAATTCGTGAAAATAGTTTATGGTTTTTCTCTGTGTTCCTTTCAACTAACCTATAACGGTAAATTTCAAAATAAAATTTACAACATAAAATTTAAAAAAAAAATCAATTTAACTTGATTAATCCAAATTGAATTAACATGCAATGTGGTTTGTGGTAGGTCAAATTTCTTGGCAAAATACAGAAGTCATTACAATAATGGGTGAAGGACTGAAAAATGATAGATCTTTAAAATATGGTAACATCATTGTAGTAAGGAACGATGTTGGTATGCCATTATCTTTCATAGACCCACACTTCAATGCATTTGAATGTATAGTGCTTCTAAAATACATCTCAATCTTTCATTAAAAAAATCATAGAAAAATTACTTCTCAATTGGCCACAACAATTCAACAATGTATTTGTTAGGCCTCGCAACATTTATATCAAGATGTAGACGTTTTACATTAGTTTTTGGTTTGGTTATATACCTACCTGGAATGCCAAATTAATTATTAATTTTAAAGGAGGAACCAAAATAAAATACTTAACAACATGTTTCAAATAATTCTAGAAATATAAAAATTAAACTATGGTAATAAAAATAGTTTATTATTAGAGAAAATGTAAAAGATGATAAATTTGAACTATAACACAAACTAATAAATTTTAAGATTAGTTATGAAGAATTTAATTAAGTGGTTATACACTAGAGAAATCTGATATTATTGTTAAATTCATGGGTAATTCAAGCTATTTTATTTTTAAATTTTTAATTATTATTTATAAATATTATTTTATGTTAATTTTTATGATTATTATTGACAATTATTATTAAAATTAGAACTAAACAGTAATAGATGAGATTCAAAGTCAAATCCATTAAAAAAATACTAGAATCTTTAAAAATTATACTATTCAAGTTTTGTTGTTATATTATGATGATTATTATTATTATATTTTTATTAATATGATTATCAATATTAATATAATTAATATTATTAAATATTCCAAAATACTATTAAATATGATTAAATACTATTAAATATTATTAAATATTATTAAATACTATTAAATATTATCAAATATTATTAAAATTATCAAATATTATTAAAATTATCAAATATTATTAATATTATAAATATTATTAATATTATAAATATTATTACTATTATAAAATATTATTAATATTATAAAATATTATAAAATATTATTAATATTATAAAATATTATTAATATTATTAATATTATAAAATATTATTAATATTATAAAATATTATTAATATTATAAAATATTATTAATATTATAAAATATTATTAATATTATAAAATATTATTAATATTATTAAATATTATTATTATTAATTTTATAATATTAATAATATGTATATCTATTAGTTATGATTATATTATTTATGAATATTAGTTGTGATTTTATAATTATTCATATTATAATAATATTTTTAATATTAAGTATATAATTATTATGATAATAGTGGACAAGTAATAAAGATTTGTGAGTAATAGTTGGTAGCTAATAGAGATTCGTTGGTAATAGTTGGTAGGTAATAAAGATTTGTAGGTAATAAAATTCATAGGTAATAAAATTCGTAGGTAATAGTTGGTAGGTAATAGAAATCCGTAGGTAATAGAGATTCGTAGGTAATAGTTGATAAGTAATACAGATTCGTGAGTAATAATTGGTAGGTAATGCTGTACTTACCTACGGATTTAAATTTGTGGATAATATCCGTAGATAATGTTGTTTGTAGGTAATATCTGTAGGTAATGCTGAATTTACCTACGTATTCAGATCCGTGGATAAAAATCTATCGATAACACTATATTTTTTTAGTAATTATTGATATTATTAATTATTATTATATATTATTAAAGTTATCAAAACTATTGTTGAACCTAACAAAGTAGAAGAGTCTTTAATCACTAAACCAAAATTAGTTAGTGGTCATAATATTTTATTATATTATCATTGTTATTATTATTAATATGAAACAAAAATAATAAAAATATTATTAATGTAATAATAATATTAATATTATTATAATTATTATTATTATGAATACCATTAATATATTATAATCATTGTAATTATTATTAATTTTATTAATATTAACATTAATATTACTAATATTACTAATATTATAATTATTAATATAATATTAATAATAATAATTGTAAGGATTTAGAAAATAATCTTAGAGTATAAGTGGTATAATTTAAATGACACCTGAATATTTTATTATTAAAATAAAAAAGAATTATAAATAAAAAAATTTAGTTATTCAAGTTTCATTTTAAAAGAACCAACATCTCTCTAAAAACTTCTCTTTTCTTTTTCTCCATATTCTCTCTAAGATTCTGACCTCATCGCCCATCAGTTTAATGATCGAAGTTCACCATGACTCTTGACAGTGAATACTACAAGACTGCCTGATCGAAATTTTTGATAGAGTAAATTCATTTTTGCTCTTCTCTTTGAGTCAAATTTCGAACTTGTTAGGTTTGTTTCTGTCTCGGTTTTGCATGTGACTCTTTTAGCTTTAGGGTTAATCTCTGTTAGCTCTAGGTCCTAGCGATATAGTTAGATTTTTTATCAGGACTCTATGGTGCACGTTAAGTTATCCCTAAGTTTTTGACAAATTGAGAACTCTTAGTGAGCATCTGCTCAAGTTCAAGTAAGGGAAACTAGTTTAAATTCCCAATAGAACCCTAGGCTAGAAGATTTGGATGTGGGGGGTGACATGGTCACCAATCTCAAAATTTCTTACAAGATTATTTGTTTTTGAATATATTAGAATTTGATTGAAATTAGAATAATGTTATTGAGTAAGTAAATGAATTTGATTGAATTGAAATTATATTGTTTTTTATTTGAATAAGTAAATGAATGTAATTAAATAGTTTGATTAATCACTTAAAGGATAATGTTATTGAGTATTGGTTATTTTGATGTTGATTTAGGATAATTATTCAACTCTAGCAGGGAATTTGTTACTTTGGTTTAGTATATTTGATAAAATAATAATTTGAATGAAAATATAAGGTACTCTCGGGTCCATTTTCGCTCAAACGAGATGAGATTTCGTTAAATCAAAAATGGAGAAACTCTGGGTGCACGATGGTTCATTTTTTTCACTCAAGTGTAAATTTTGGGTGCACACTAGTTCATTTTCGCTCAAACGAATTTTTTTTCGCTCAAACCATTTTTGAAAAAAAAGTTAATTAGTTTTTTTTTTAAAAGCCTAGTTTATTATTGCTTATTGTTGTTAAGTGAAATTTTAGATATATTTGGAGTGTTTAAAAAGTTTAAAATATAATGTGGTGTATTGATGTGTTAAATGAAATGTGCACTAAGGTGAAAGTGTGATCAAGACATAATATTTTCAGGAAAGGAAATACCATGTTAAGATTTTATTAGGGTGTATTGATTTGTGAGTATCCTGTGAATGAGATGATCCTGACTCTACTAATATAACAGAATCATATAGATGAAATTAATTAGTTGGTGAGAGTCAAAGGAAATTCATTTAACTGAGTCTAGGTTTGAAAGAACTAATAAGAGCATATCATATATAATTCCATAACCCATTTGCATTGCTTGTTGATTGCCCTGGTTTTCGTCTATCTTGGAGTCCATCGGACCTTTCAATACTAGGATTTCATGTTTTGAAAGGAGCTAAGGAATAGTTCCAGACAAACAAGCTACACCTGCTTTGCTAACTAAAGACTTGCAAGATGGAGGTGAGCTTCTTCTTCTCAAATTTTCCAATGGACCATGATGAGAGGGATATGTGGAAGGTCTTTCAAAGGCAAGGTAGGTTAAAGGATGTCTTCATCTATAGAAGGTTAAATGTCAAAAAGCAGAGATTCGATTTTGTTAGGTTTCAGGAGGTGGGGAATGTTGATGCCCTGGAAACAAGGTTGAATCTCATTTGGTTAGGGACCTGGAAGCATTGGGTCAATAAACCAAACTACAGGAGGCACTAAGAGACTAGAAAGGTAGGGAACAAAAGTCAGAGAACAATACAACTGAAATATGAGTGTAGGTAGAGGGACCATAGACTTACGTATGCTCAGGCAGTTGGAAAAGAGAGTCAAAGGAAGATACAGGGAGCTGCGATACAGAGTGGGACTCATATCAGGGTTTAGGGGGACTGTGGTAAATGACTACAAAAATGTTTTATAGGAAGAGTGGCGAACATGGAGAAGATACAGTTAGTGAGGCTGTGCTTTCTCATGGAAGGGTATAATTTTATCAGTATGAGATACTTAGGGGTATTACACGTGTTGTTATCTGGAGAACCGGATGGAGCTCTACAGAAAGCCATTGAGGGGAACAAGGAGATGTTGGTGGACTTTTTTGACTCTGTTGTGTCGTGGGACAACAATTTCGCTGTGGAGGACATGGTGGTTTAGGTCAAATGCAGGGGAATACCATTTAGATTTTGGAACAAAAACTGCTTCGAACAAGTTGTTGCTCTCGCAGGGGCTCTAATGGAAGTCGATGCTGAAACGTTATAGCAAGAGGTGCTTGAGTTTGCAAGGCTAAAAGTGAGGGTACCAGTGGGTGGAGAGCTTCGTCTATTGAAGAACATATGGCTTAATGACGTTGAATGTTAGATTTCCTTCGAAGAGGAAGTCGTGAATACGTGTTGTTGGCACCAACATCAGAGAAGGGAGATGGAAGATGAGTTCTCGGATGTGATGTTGGAGGAGAAGCTCGGTGAGGAATTATCTGAGTCAGAGGGTTCGATTATGGTGGCCAAATGGAAGGTGGTGAGTTTGGTGGTGAAGAGGTTACGGTGAGAGGCTCAACGGAGGGGGCGTGTGTTCAAGAGAGCGGCGCGTAAACTCGGGAGGGGGCAAATTGTCAAGGTGCGGTGAGAGGTTGCCTAAAAAGGTGGAACAAGATGGAGGCATGAAGAAAAGGGGAGAAGACAATTTACATGAAGAGGGTATGTCAGAAAAGAAAAAGGGCAACGTAGATGATAGGTGTGCAATGGCTAGTGAGGAGTTTGACCTAATTGTTATTGGGCCAGTTAAGGCCTAGAGGAAGGAGGGGTGTGAGTTTAGCATTTTCATGGGCCTGAATCCAGATGATGTGGACGATGAACAAGTCGGGGGGTGCTACAAGCAAACTTGTTTTTTGTAGCCCTATGCAGCGTCGAATACGGCGAATGGGAGCGGTAGCGAGGTACTATCGGGGAGCAGCACCCAGGTTCACAGACACAAGGAAAAGTGAGGTTTCTCTCGGTGATAGAGGTCCATGAAGATGAAGGTTCAATGACGAGGTCATGGCGAGGCTGTGCGGTCGATGGTGACATAGTGCAACGACGTGCGCCGGGACGCACTGTGCGACACTGCCCAGGGAGAAATTCAAGATCTCCATTGACGCTTTTTGAGGATGGCTTGAAAGATAGAGTGTGTAGTAGGGGAGATACGGGCATGGAGGAGGAGGAAGACGACGGTATGATTGCCGAAGATAATCGCAAGGTGATTTCTTTCCCTTGTAATGTCGTGAGCACATGCAACGAAGGAGTTGAGATGCTCAATGCAGATTCAAGGAGTAGAAGGACCTTGCTAGGTCTCATACCTGTGAAAATTTCAACATCCAATCAATGTCTCAATAATCGTTTATCTGATAGTGTGGTTAGGAACTGTAACAAGATGTTTTGGATGAATAACAAGAACTCTGGAGTTGTGAGAGTTTAGAAAATTGGAAAAAAGGTGGGGTACTCTTACTCGGGGAGGAATAAGGTGTTATCGGTCGTTTACAAACTATGGAGATGAGACAAAAATCAACGGTTAATAAGGGGAGTACAAGTAAGGTGGAAAACAGTTTGTTTGATGATGAAGTTAATTAGTATGAATATAAGAGGAGTGGGGGGAAGTATGAAAAGGAAATATTTGGGCGATTTGATTACGAAGGAACAACTAGATTTTGTATGTATTCAAGAGACAAAATATAAGGAGCTGGGTTAGGAAGAGATTTTTAAAATGTGGGGTACAAACGAGGTCGAGTTGGCTAAGAATGATGTGGAGGAGAAATTGCTTTTGTCCAAGTAACATTACTAATGGGAGTAATTACAATATTATTGAGGGGGAATGAAAGATAGGAAGGGCTCTCCATATTACATTTGTTAATATGTATAACTCTTGTTCACCGATGGAGAAAATAGTTGTGAGGGAGGAGGTGTGGGAGAGGAGAAGGGAGCAAAATACAAAGACTTGGTGTGTGGTTGGGGATTTTAACTCAATTAGGAGCCTTGGTGAAAGGAGGAATGCAAAGTTTGATGCTAATCATAGGAGGGAGATGAGAAGGTTTAATGAGTTTATTGAAAATAAGGAGTTGGTCGATATTCCGATGGTGGGAAGAAAGTACACGTGGTACAAACCAAATGGCTTGGTCAATAGCAGAATAGACAGAATCTTAGTGTTCAGGGAATGGTTGGATAAGTGGCCCGATAATAGGTACTATGTGTTAGATAGCTCAGTGTCTGATCATTGTGCCTTGGTGTTAAAAACAAAAACCATGGATTGGGGACCGAACACGTTTAGAAGCCTAGGCATTTGGCAGAAGGACAATACGTTCAAGACTTTTATTCGTGACAGATGGGGAAGTTATGAGGTGCAAGGAAGCAGGATCTTCATCTTTAAAGAGAAGTTGAAAATGCTGAAAGCATATATAAAAGTTTGGAACATAGAGGTTTTTGGTAATGTTTTCCAAGAAGGGGAGGAGATTCAGAAGAGAATACAAAAGTTAGATACAAAGGATGATGAAAGCGAGTTGGATGAGGTAGGAAGGGAGGAGAGAAAGTTGTTATTGACAAAACTGAGTAGAAACAGTCTCAGCCAGGAAGCACTCTTACAAGAAGGCTCGTCTCAGGTATTGAAGCATAGGGATTCGAATTCAAAATATTTTTATTCGGTAATTAAGTGGAGAAGTGTAAGGAATGGTCTTAGAGAGATTAAAGAAGAGGGTCAGTGGGTTGAGGAGCATGGTACTGTGAAGGAAAAGGTTCGAGACTTCTTCAAAGAAAGATTCAGGGGAGAAGATAGTTAACGGGTCAGACTAGACAACGCAGAGTTCAATAGGATTTTAGAAGAAGATGATGCGTTGTTGGTAGGAAGGATAACCGAAGAGGAAGTAAAGCGCGCTGTGTGGAGTTGCGGTAATGATAAAAGCCCGGGTCTCGATGGTTTCAATTTCGACTTTATCAAGTTTTGCTAGGAAGAGTAGAAGGAAGACATTTTAAAAGTTGTGCATGATTTTGAGGAGGATGGAAGGTGGCTAAGGGGGTCAAACACTTTGTTTATTTCCTTGATTCCTAAAGTTGACAATCCACAACATTTGAACGATTTCAGACCGATTTCTTTGGTCGGCTGTGTGTACAAGATTGTGGCAAAAAATCTTATCTATGAGGTTGAAGAAAGTGCTACATAAGGTCATCGATGGAAGGCAGTTTGCTTTTCTGGAGGGCAAGGGGTTTATGGACGGTGTTCTAGTAGCAAATGAGGTCTTGGAAGACGTAAAAAGGAGGAAAAGTAGTTGTGTTTTCTTCAAGGTTGATTATGAAAAGGCCTACGAATCAGTATATTGGGATTTTGTGTATTACATGATGGAAAGGTTAGGCTTCTGTGGGAAATGGGTTGGATGGATAAAAACATGTCTCGAATCCGCTTCGATTTCGTTGTTAGTGAATGGAAGCCCCACTCAGGAGTTTAAGCCAAAAAAATGGGTTGAGACAAGGAGATCCTTTAGCTCTGTTTCTCTTCATTATAGTGGCAGAAGGGTTAGCTGGGGTCGTAAGGAAGGCAATTGAGAAAGACTTATTAGAAAGCGTAGAGGTTGGGGGAAGGAGTATTAAGGTTAACATGCTGCAGTACGCGAATGATACTTTGTTCTTCTGCAAAGCGAAATCGCAAAGTGTGTTTGTCATCAAGGCGATTTTGAATTGCTTTGAACTAGCCTCAAGTTTAAAGGTTAATTTCCAAAAGAGTAGTGTTGGAGGAGTGGATTGTAGTTGTCGTTTGACTCAACAGTTTGCGGTAATTTTGAATTGTGACATGATGAACACACTGTTCAAATGTCTCGACATGCTAGTTGGAGAATGCCATAAAAGAGGTAGGTTATGGGAAGGGGTGGTGGAAAGAGTAAGGAACAAACTAGGCAGATAGAAAGGTAAATTTATATCTATGGCAGGACGACTCTGTCTGATTAAATTTGTGTTATCTGCTCTTCCCTTGTTTTACATGTCTATGTTTAAAATGTCGGCAATAGTGGTGAAAGAGTTAGTGAAGTTGCAGAGGAACTTCTTGTGGAATTGGGGTTCGGAAGGTAGGAAAATTGCTTGGGTTTCGTGGAATAAGATGTGTCAGCCAAGGGAAGAAGGAGGGTTAAGAATGCTAGACATGCGTCGGTTCAACACGTCTCACCTCTTCTGTACGTGTAGAGTTGCCTGGCTTGTGTGGGCTAAGTGCTATGAGTGGATGAGGTTGGCAACAATGGATCATCAGGAGCCTAAAAAGCACTTCGCTAGTTTCAAGGTAAGTGGAGCCAAAGATAGTGTTAATTTGATGTGGGTTTGCGTGTGGATAGCTGTGGTAGGAAAGATATGGAAACACAGGAACATAAGGATTTTCATAGGTGGAAGGATAGATCATAATGAGATTTTTGACCTGGCTCAACTGAAGGCGTGGTCTTGGATAAAGTTCAAAACACAGGGGGTATGCTTTCCTGATTGGTGCCTTGAACCAATGGTTTGCATGAAGTTTGTCAAAAACCTATAGGAGGATTTTTTTTTATATGTGGGGCTATGTTTCGTAGTTACGTCTTGTAGGATAGGTGGTTTTAATGTTTTTTCGTTGTGTATGGTGGTAGGAGGGTGTGCTTCTTAGGGAGGCTTTTTGTACACGGGTTGAGGTATCATTGAAATATCTCATATTTATTCATTCATTATTGCTGATACAAAAAACCCTGTCATATGAGATGATAAGATAATGAGATAATTATGCGCATGATTGTGTGGATTTCACAACGAGTAGTATGACATGTGCAGGTCTTTGGATACTAATTTCAATACACGAGTCTTCCGAAATATAGTGAATTGTTTGAGTATGTGAGTCAGTAGAAATCTGACAGGAGTAATATGGATGATGAATGTGATAGACACTTGATGATTTTTTTGCAAATTACAAGAATTTGATGGATTATACTTGTTATTAGAAGTCAAATTTTCTAGCGAAACAACTATTTTTATTTGAATGTTTTGTTTTCAATCCTTTGTGTGTATATTAAAATTCCTATGAAGAGGGATATATTTTGAGATACAATATGAAATAGTAGTATATGTTTATATGTTAATTAGATATTGCATGCATATTATGTTATTAAATATGAGTCAAATAGGGATGTTACATTATGGTATCAGAGCAGGTCGAACCTTAGGTGACCTGAGGGTTATGGCGTTGTTTGTGTGTGTTTTAGATTGCATGTTTGAAGAGTGTTTTTGAAATCTTGTTTGTGCTTGAGTTAAAGGGATGTTCTAAATGAAAATTTTAGTACTAAGAATTAAAGAATCTTGATAATGTGGTGAGGTTGCACACTCATAACTGAATCAAGATGATTTTATATCTTAATTCTAAAAAGTTTGATGTTGAGCATATGTTTAATTAGTGTGTGACATGTTTTATTTTATTGAGTGGTTTTTATCTAATTAGAAATTTTCTTTTAAATTAACAGTTTTACACCAATAATTATTTTTGGTGTAATACTTTATATCATAAGTGTTATGATTTTGTTGATGGACTCAAATTCTAGATGAATTTGAGACTTGCCTTTGAAAGGTCTAGGTGTTATTTTTTGAATGAATTGATTATTTATCAATTTCATTCTTATAGCTAGAGGAAAAGAAAATATAGTTTCAAAACTTTAGAATATAAAATGCATAGTTTCCCAATAAATGTGGAGCAAGTTACAAGTTAGAATTTGTACCTGAATGGAGAGATGGGGCCCAGGCACGGTCGGTTGACGTAGTATAATTGCTGACGTGTCGATCTTCTTCTCCTTAGGTCGGTCGTTCCTTCTCGGTGTCTCCTTCAGTCGGGCGGGGGAGGGTACCTGCGAAGGCACTCCAACGCTCAAGTAAGTATGAGATTCTAAGTGTGATTTAGTAAGTGAATGAAAACGTACCTTTCTCTGGCTTGAGCACAGTATTTATAAGATTGCCTAATGGGCTTTTTATCTTTTGGGCTCAGGGTGGTTATGGATAGGTCTTGCCAGTCGTGCTTCGGAATACCCGGGGAATATATCTTCTTTAAACGCGTATTCCTTATTCTTCGGAGGTATATCTTAACCACCTTATCTTGTTACATAAATACCGTATTTATTATGCACTCGGTCGGTCGGCCACATGCGACCGTCCGGTACCTATCAATACACCTGCCCCCTAGGCTCGAGGTAATAAAAGCCGAAGAGTCGTAATGATTGTTGTGCCTTTCGAGGTGTCAGACATAAAATGTAACGAAATGACGGGACGTTTGCCTTTGGTCGGATGGGACAGAGATCGATCTGACGGTGGAGATCGAGTGACGGTTCGACTTTCGACTGGCTGAGGCCGTAGGATGAATGTGCATCTGACGGTTGAGGAAAGAGGAGGAATGCTATAAATAGCGTTCGCATGTGGGTTAATTTCGTGTTTTTGTGAATCCGGCATCCGAGTCGCTCCGAGTGCCGAGTCTATATCGTGAACCTGTGTTGCCGAACGAGCTAAAGTTGCCGACCGGCTGTGTGTTTCTGCGCGTTGAGGTTAGTTATGTCGTCTCAACATTCCTCAAATAGGATAGTGAACATAGAGTCATTTGGCAGTGAGGACTCTTCGTCCGGGAGTGGTGAAAGTACAAGTGGGTCGAGGGGTCCAACATATGACTGGGTGGACATTAGTGTTAGGAACTTTCCTACTATTTTTTAGAAAACCGGACGACCTAGATAAGGTGATAGCGAGGGCGCCGGTTGCGCGGTTGGGTTTACCCTCAGATATTTTAATAGCTGAAATATGTGGGTATACCGACCGGGTTTGTCATGGGAGGGAGAATGCACCGGTAGATTTCTTCTATGTGTATACCACATTATTTACTGATTTGAGAGTGACCCTGCCGTTCGATGATTTTACCATGGACGTGCTACGAATCCTTAACTTAGCTCCGACACAACTTCACCCGAATTCATGGGCATGTTTACAAGCCTTCCGAATGGTGTGTCAACTTTTTGAGTTGACACCCATGACGGAAGTGTTTTTGTTTTATTATAGTACATATCCGGTTAGTCCGGTAAGCTGGGTTTCCTTGGTGAGCCGCCCGGGGAGTGTGCGATTTGCGGCATTTACCACCTTTTACAAAAACTTCAAGGAAAGGTATTTTAAGATATTCGTGGAACCGGACGGCCGAGAGTATTTTTATACTGCTGAGGGTGGAACGAGGTTCCCATTTCATTGGATGCAGAATCCCGTTGCCCTTAACTCTAATTCCCGTACGGCCGTGTCGGTGCTGGGTAAGGCTGTAATGGCGATATTCGACCAGCTCCCGCATAAATTGCCGACAAGGGAAATAATTGCCTTATATGCGTCGTCCGATCCCTGGGCGGATTTTATTGGTATGTGATTGCAAATTTTTTGTGATTGAATAACTTCATTAATAGTGTTTAATTCTTGTGTGTTTTGC
>Ga0123342_1002121_pt1 | contig 33257 bp, 17 predicted proteins | sample Turbeawhitnodule_FD_89960 | JGI IMG/M metagenome (GOLD analysis project Ga0123342, IMG submission 89960) | Root nodule microbial communities of legume samples collected from Mexico - Turtle bean Mexico white nodule | ecosystem: Host-associated > Plants > Roots > Nodule | place: Mexico: Nepantla... | reverse complement strand
TTATTAATATAAATAACTTAATTAAATTTTAAGTATCTTATAAAATTATATAATTTTAATTAAGTTTCTATTACAAAATCATTCTATTAAATAGTTAAATAATTTATTTATTTATTTTTGTTTAAGTATTTGATCTTTTGTTATTAAGGAAATGACGTGACTATTATTATTATTTTTTTCTTGTCATCTTTAACTTCTAATGAATTTATATCTTTTATTTCTAATTGTCTACAATTTGTTGATAAACTTAATTGACCCACAAGTTAAAAAAACATTGGAGAGAAGAGACACTTTAACTGGTAAGACAAAGACATGAAGATGAAAATAACAACTTCATTCTTACATTGATTGTAATATCAAACACTAAAATACTTAAACGAAAATACAATTTATTAGTATATAAATACTCAATTTTTTAATAGGGTTTCAATTGAAAATATCCAAGGTAAAAAAATAATTAAATCCATATAATATACATTTTTAATGAAATTTATTTATATTTTTTACATCAAATCTTTGTATATATTTAAAAATACTTATTTACTAATTACTCCAGTTATTTACTAATTACTTTGGTTCAAATTCATAAAATGGAAAAAATTACCTTTATTTTTGTTTTAAAAAATAATGTGAAATTCTATTACTTCACTCAAATCTTAATAATTATTTAAATATATCTTTATCAGAAATGCGTGAATATTTAACCATTAGTTCTCTATCCTCAAATAATATGATCATCCATGCACAGCCATACAAGTCATCACCTATCCATGGGAATCACATCCTAAAATAATTGAAACCAATATTTTTCATATTATTTTATCAACACCATTTCAAAGTCAAATTACCAAGTTATAAGTCAATCAACGTTAGATCAATTTCAAAAATATATAATTCACTAGAATCTAATTACCACAATTTTGCTATGAATATTGGTAGTAAAATTTAGGTTTAATTGTGTTTTTAACTGATATTTAAGGTAGTTTTGATCCTCAAATTTAAAAGTTATTTTTAAATATAGTTTTAGTCCTCAAATATTAAATTTAAAAGATTGAAAATAAATTTTTTAAGCTTTAAAGTAAAAAACCTAAAAAAAGTATTGGCTAACCCAAAAAAAAAACTAGAAAAACTTATTTTAATTTAAGGAAAGAAAATAAAAAATTACTTCAAATTCAGAAATTAAAAATATATTTAAACCTGAATTGTATAATTAAGCAACTATAACTTGTGTTAAATATAACATTAGAGCTATTTGTTTGTTTTAATATTATAAGATTCAAATATCGCATCAAATATCTTGAAACTAGTTTAAATAACAAAAAATAAATTTTGTTCTTAAAACTTTAACAAAATTATATTTTTATTCAGTTAAATTAAATATCTCTGGCTACCATGACATAATTTTAGCCAATTGATTTACTCAATGGATAACTTTAATTTAGTATAATACTTTTATTTCACTTATTATTAAATCAGTTAAGTATTAAAGTAATTTAATGCAATTTTTTTTATCCAATTACAGTATAGAACTGTATTAAAAACATGTGTAAAGATATTTTGTTAATTACTACAAAAATAATTTCAAAATTTAATGAAATTTTACCTACCTCTCACTTTGACTAAAGATGGAATCATTATTTTCTAGAAATAAAAAAAATTAATATCAACCAATAGTTATTAATATTATTTTTGACACAGCTAAAGTTTTTCTTATATTAATAAATAAACAAGAATGTAAGATAGTTGTTTTTATTAAATATTAATTATTAATTTTTGAATTTCTAAGATGCATTTTATGTTAAAAGGAAGGTTTAGTTCTTTAGAGAAAAATAGCTTAATTTATACACCGTGCTAATAAATAAATATTTTATAAACTCAAATCTTATTATATTTTATTAATTAATATAAATAATTATTTTTTATAATATTTTATGTTGTAAATCTATAACCATTCAGAGTTACTTTTCTAACTATACTTTCGCTATCTATCTTTATATTTATTAATTAACTTTTTAATCTTTATAATAATAAAAAAATATCTTTAATAAACGATGGTGATAAAAAATTGAAAGTATTTTTATTATAAAATTATATCAATTATAAAAATAAATTATTTTATAATTGATTTTTTCTATTTCTTTTTACAAATTTAACTTTTTTTTATGTTTAGATAATTATTTTATTGTAATAGTTATATGAAACTTTTAATTGCATTAATTATTTTTATTTTCATAAAAATCCTGGATATATAAACGTGAATTATTTAAATTAAAATATTTTATTTTATTTAAAATAAATTTACATTTTTTTTCTCTTAATTTTAGAATTAAGTTATATAATTATTATAATTTAGAAAAATCAAGTGTAGTATCTTTTAACAGCCACCATTAAAGATCTTATGTTACAAATTATTTATTATTTATATAACAATTTTTTACATGTCTATACTTATAATAATATAACTCATGTTTTTATCTAAAATATTCTATTTAAAGAATGAAAAAGCAAGGAATAATTATGTGGGTGGATTATACAAGTTGTTAGCGTCTTGGTGGACTAAACATTTAAGTTCACTTATCCAAATAAATCTATAATTGAATATTTTTTTTATTTTTTTATTAATATTATATTTTTACAAGTAGAAATATATACTTTATTTTAACATTTTGAATAATATATTTTTTATTTACTGAAATTTTGTTCCAATTTTTTTAAAATTTATATGGATTGTTTGTAAGTTTGCAAGCTTGCAGATATGAGCCTGTTTAGATTAAAATGAAACAGATGGGGTCTTTATTTTTTTCCATAATAAAAAATATTTATAATTAAAAAACGATTACTAAAATTTGTATTAAACTAATAAAAATATGTAAGAAAAAGAACTTATAAATGACAAAACTATTATTTTGAGAATATAAAAAATTAAATTTTAAAAGTAGAAAAACTTTATTTAAGATATGAAGGAATAAGAATAAGAATAATCTAAAAATTAAGAATCTAATCTCAGAAGACTCTTCTAGCATCAACCAAATCACAGTGGAAACACGTGGCGAAAGATGCTTGAACGAGCATGGACTGTGAGAGCCCAAACATCACAGCCCGTGCCAAGAGTGTGTGCCCCCATGGCTGTGTGGATTACTCAACCACAGTCCACAAGCCATAGAAAAAAAAAACCGCTATATATATAAAGCCGAAGCGCGAGAAGTTGAAAAAGGTTGTGTGTGCGAAAAGGTTTCGTTTGTTTGATCGGAGTATCCTCGCAGAAAGGGATAGAAACTGCCACAAAATTTACGGAGGTAGAAGAAACATGAACGGCGGCGGAGAACACGTTGCAGCGGAGAGCGCCGTACCGGTGGCGGCGGAGAAGGTGGTGCGGAGCGTGAAGGAGATTGTGGACTGCACGGAGCATGAGATCTACGCTGTGCTAGAGGAATGTGATATGGACGTTAACCGCGCGGTTGAGAAGCTTCTCTCTCAAGGTTTTGCTCTTTCGATACTGTGTGTTCCCTTGCTTGCTTTCGTTGTTGTTGTTGTTTGGAACTTCTTGTTTTTTTATCCTTCTCAGCTGTTTTGTTGCATGAAGAATTGATGAAGATGAGAAAGTGTTTGCTTCCTTTTATATTTTAAGTTTATGTTATGATTCTGCAGAGATTGATGTTTTCATACGCCATTTCAGAAGATTGAATGAAAGAAAAGTCTTCAAAAAGTGATTTCTGACTTCATTTTGTGTATTATGATTTATCTGCATTATTTGTTTATGAATCTAATTAGAATGTGTCGGCGCTTTCATAATGACTATCCTAGGAGTTTTAGTTCATATGGTTACAGAACTAAAATATTTGCACGGATGGTTCATGGAAATTAAATTGTTAGTTTTTATTTATTTTTTGATAGAGAACACAGGTATTTTCCATGAGTGACAATCCTGCATCTTGTTTGTTTATTTGAATCTAATGTTTGCATTGACATTATGAATGCTTATCAAGTGGCATACCATCTAATTATGAATTCTCATATGATTAAAATAATTGGCTTTTGTAATAATTGTTATATCTAGAGTGGCGGCTTAAAAATCTTAGTCTGAGTGTTATGATCTATGAATTGTTGGCATGATTTATATATATTTACACTTGGAAGTTTTAATACTTAAACTGCAGATACATTTCATGAGGTGAAAAGTAAACGTGAGAGGAAAAAAGAGGTATTCCTCGAATGACATTGTTCATGACATTGAGATAGGGCTGAACCGATTACAGGATGAATAATCTGTTTTCTTTTTAAACTTATTTTCTCTTCAAATGAAGGGGGCCTTCAATTCAAGGGCTAGGGGTAAGAATGTAGGGTTGAGTCGCGGAGGCAAAACTAGCAGTAGCAGTGATTGCAGTGTTGTGCAAAGTGGATTAACACATGTGACTTATAACGGTATCTTCTCTGATTGCGGAACATCATGCAATTTCTGGTACACGCAGCTAGTATATTGACGTGGTTTTTTACTATTGCATTGCCTTACCTTGTCAAATATGTGTAACTTAATGTCAGAGCATTATAAAGCTAATGGCAAGGGGGAGGGTGGGTCAGTATGTGCTAGTGCTTCAGTTATGGCTCCTGCAACAAACAATGTAATGAAAAGTACTAAAAGGTGAGTTTTCTCGTGCAATTTGGTAGCTTACATAAATTCAGATGGTTACTGTTGATAGAGCGTGGCTTGATGTCATTCCCAGTTTATTCCAGGGAATCCATGTGTTGTTTTGATAGTGACTTTGATGATTTTAGCTTATGATTGATTGTTCTATCCATTTTTTTCTTTCCTTTGGATACTTTTTTTCTTCCAAATTGGTGTATTGGAAAGGATATTTGATATGCACATGTATCAGAGGCGCTGATTGGGAAAGGAAAATAATAGAAAATAGAGAAGAAATGAGAGGTAAATGTGACTAGAGCCCAAGCCCTCCCAAGCAAGAGAGAACACTCTCTGCCTCCTTTTTTCAATGGCAATCCTCTATGATGATTCTACAATCAAATGGTCCCCCTATAGCAGAAGCACACATGCTTGGATCTTCCTAACAACCTCAACAATTAGCTCAATACCCCTTCCCAATTTGACTAAGCAAGTGTTACTACTTACCACACTTGGGTCTACGAGAATAAACCAACATGGACTAATTTTTATTTGGTTGTTGTTTCCTAACAATACTTGCCCCTAATAGATTAGCCTTCTACTAAAGGCTAAGCGTGGAAATTTGTCAAGAATGGAGGAATCAAGCCCCCAAGTGGCCTCTTTAATGGGTTGGGACCTCCACAAAACTTGCCCCTATCAAAGCTGCTAGCAACCTTGCCCTGTACGAGTGGCTAACACAATTGAAGGTAGGGAGCATCAAAGGTCTCTAGAGTCAAACTAGGGGGTAAATTGGCTACTTAAGTGCTAGATGTAAGGGATCACTTGAGTTGTTAGACATGGAAGACCAACTACACTTGTGCTAAATCTTGGAGCTTGAGTTTGTAGACCACCTTGCCAACATGCGCCATAATTTGGAAAGGTCCAAAGTGCGTTGGGAGAGTTTGGGATTAATGCAAAGAGTTATGGTTTGTTGTTGGTGGGGACACAACTTTGCAAAAGCCAATTCTCCAATGTTGTAAGTGACAACTTAGAGGTGTATATTTGTGACCTTCTTCGTTGATCGCCAAGCACAACGAAGATGGAACTTGAGTTGATGAGTGTTGTCTTGATCAACCAAAATGGAAGCAATTTGTGTTTCCCCTGGTAAGAAGTGAATGATAAAAGGATGTGCTTGAGGCAAAACAACTTAAAGTACATTTCTAGAAACCTATTCATCACCTCTGTTGTATTCATTTTTAGAGAAGTACATTGGAGGTAGAACACAACTCACACCTGAAGTTGCTAAAAATTAAGGGATTGTATAAGGAGTTGCTGAAACAAGTCCACTGGAGATAGTACTTGATAGTTACTGCATTGGTAGACCTCACAATGACGAATGTAGGCCAAAATATGACTATTCATAGCCTTCCGATAAAAGTTGGTTGCAAGACACTTATAAGTCTTGGTAAAATTTGAATGCCCACCAATGATAGAGTAATGGAATTCATTAAGGAGTGTGGGAATAAGTGAAGAAGTATGAGATAGTACCCACATCCCTTGATAAACAAAATCCCATCGCGTTGAATATAATATGGAATTAATGCTGAATTATAGTGAAGTGGGACTAACACCTTGCTAAGCTCGTTGTCTTATTGGAGCTAAGAGCAGATGGTTGGAAAATCTTATCACTGGGGGCTAATTGATAGAGTACACAACTTTTGAGAACTCCCTTGTCTTGAGAGTGCATTTGCAGCTTTTGTTCTTGAGCCCGAACTTATAAACAATTTCAAATTGAAATCCCATAAGCTTCAACAACCAACATTGTTGGTTATTATTGTTGACACATTGCTACAACAAATGATGCAAGCTGCTATAATTAGTGTAGTCCTTAAAGTAGTGTCCCAACCGATAATGGTGCCAATGTTGGATAGATAGAGATAAGGCCATTATTTGTTATTCGTAGACCGAGTTGGCCTGTGTCTTGGGTGATAAGGCCTTGCTGTAATAAGGAATTGGTTAATGGTTTTGAATTGGAAAAACACTAATTCTACAATATGATGCATCAAATTTGATCACAAATTCTTCAAAGAAATCAGGTAAGGCCAATACCAGAATGGTGGACAGGTATGACCAATACCAGAAGAGTGGATAGGCATTGCTTCAACACTGTGAAAGCTCGTAATTATTCTTAACCTAATGGAAGCCGCCATCCTTCTTAGTCAAGGGTGTTGAGGGTTGTGTCAGTTTATTCATGAATAAATCTTTTGCAATATCCCTCTAGACCCAAGAATCCATGAATTTCTCCTATGGAAGTAGAACTTAGCCATTTGAGAGTCGCTTGTACCTTTGGAGGATCCATTTGTACACCTCTTTTGAAATAACATGGTCAAGGTAATCAATAGAAGTCAGACCAAACAAGCACTTCTAGCATTTTGGCAACAAGGGAATGTTGAGCTAAAATAGGGAGAACTTCTTTGATGTGAGACAAATAGGTGAGATAATATGGACCGGAGACCTAGATGTCATAAGAAAGATAAACATAAATTGATGGAGAAGAGACTTGAAAATTTAAAGAGGCTTGAAAGGTGACTAAAGACAAAGATGTCATAATGAAAGACAAACACAAATTGATGAAGGGGCTAGAAGACTACATTCTCGGTGGGTTGGAAGGTGGCAACGATGTTCACCAATCCAAAAGGCATCATGAGGCATTCATAATGCCCTTTGTGAGTTCAAACGGGATTCATAAATTCATTGCACATGGGCCTTTTCAAACTACCTTCCTTCTCAATGGGTTTGGGGAATGGATCCAAATGTTCATATTAGGGGAATGGGGTAGCTGGGCAACTCTTCTTCGGCTTTGATGGTGCGCGTTCAAGCTAGTGCACATAGTTGAGGGTGTGGCATAGCATGTCATCATCATATGCTGGGTATGTCATTAATAATAGGTGTGTTTGTCTGCTTTGGTGATGATGGTTAGCCATTTGGACAAATTTGGATTGTGCACAATTTCCCCCATACTTGAAACAAAGTCTACGATTGTGTAAGTGCATTGACTCTAGTATGATAGATTACAAGAACTTGATTTGACTTAATGGGTTAGTTTGGATTGGGTTTAGTCAGACTCACTTATTAATGAAACTTAATCCGATCTAATTAGGTTGGATTTGGTTGAGTTGGGTAACCAGGTAACTTGATCCAATGAACACCCCTAAGATATTTAACCAAATTATACTATATAAATGAGTTCAAACCTCATCTTACAAGCCATTTTTGTTGAGTTATGTTTAAAGTTTTCTAAGATTGAGTTTCTTTCTCTACAACCCATTTATAACACAGGTGTCTCATCTACTTTGACATAATTTACTATTTTCAATGCTTTGTGTACCTTAGACTATCAACTAAAGAAAATCATAGTTATGAATCCAAAGATTGACCTAGTGCGGCTGACCAAAAAGTTGTTATTATGGATTGTGAGATGGTTGCTGGTTTGAAGTTTTGATATACAAATTAAATAATTAACGTTGTCCATATGTAAATGCTCGAAATAAAAAATTCTTGATAATTCAAAAGAGAACAGAGAACAAAGCAAAAGATTGGCCAGAAGAATCTCAAACAGAGAAATGATCACTGTCACATTGAAAGAAATAGGTTGCCAGATACTACAAAACGTTGAAGTAGTGGGAACAAAGAACAAAGAATGATGGGTGGTTCATCTAAAGAGATCTGTACAAATTAGAGTGTGAAAACAAGGGTTTCATTTGAATCCTTTGATTCAACAAAGGTGGTGGGGGAAATTACAAGATTGTTCACCTAAAACACCCACTGTTTTTGGTACAAAAGTGGCTGCAACAGGTGCGAATAGACTGCTCCAACTTTAGTGGTGCTGGGCCATGTTGTTATGGTGCAATAGCCAGCTTCAATGTATGAAATTGACTATGATGCATAGGTGGTATTATTTTTGCCCTTCTCTTGCGTTTTAGCCTATGCTATTGGAGGGAATCCTGTCCATCAAACTCTTGTTATCATGTTTTATGGCTAAGACTTTGCCTTCCCTTTATCTTGTTTTCAATTCACCTTGTTAAGTCTCAAGTATTTATTTCTCCACCTATAGCAATCATGTGAATAATTTCAGTGGCTTTGATGCCTAAGGATTTATATGAAATGTGTTAGCTCTTACTGCCATTGCAGTATCTTTATTTGTAAGGATTGGATAAGGTGAAAATATTTGTTTTTATGTGCCTGCCTTTTAATGACATATTGATAGACTTGGATTAGAATGTTGCTGTAAATGATTATTTTTCTAAATAAAATTTCTAACTACTCTCCATATGTTTTATTTTTAAATTTAATGCAGTGATTGTTTCAGTACTGATAATGGAAGACAGTCCTCAATGACAAGACATTCTGTATCAGATTTTGCCCTAGCCTCTTCAGGACCTCAACCCTCCACGACAGGAGTGAAAAAAGGACGTCTTTCAATGGCAGACATTGTAAGAATGGGTAGAACATCATCACAAGATGTTGTTAACAACTGTAATACCTCAGGAGTTTCTGCATGTGGAAATTTGGAGTCAAGCTTAGGTCTTCCTTGTCAAAATCATTCTGAGCAACAAGGTTTTCATGATGAATGGCCTGTAATTGAGCATCCAATTGCTAGAAATTCACAGGCACCAAACATGTATGCTTCAAATTCTAATGGGCTACTTGAGAATCCTATCATGCATGTAACTGCAATATGTTCACACAGGAATAGTGACTTAGATGTAGCCCCAGTTTCATGGAGGGATGTTGCTTCTGATCACGTTGTTTCTGAAGAAACTGAATCTGCTTCTACATCTAGCAAAAATACTCTTTTGAGCAGCAATAATGGACTACAATCTCATTCCAATTCTAACTTTGGGAATACTCTTTCCCCTGATCGCCGTAGTTCTTATGAGCATCATGAAGGTAACTCTTCATTATTCTCATATTTGTGGGAATGTATAACAAGGTTAGACTATTCATTTGGTCCATATTGCTGTTAACAATAAGTTTAAGTTCCTACATGAGAAATCTATAATTTAGTCCCTGAACATTTTTTTGTTGGAGTTTATCATAGCCAGAAAGACCTTGTAGTGGTTTTACTCTGCAGAAAGCCTTTTCTTTTTCCTGTGTTAGCACTAAGGGCCCAAGTTTAACTTTTATACATGTTAAGGGAATAAAACTTGTAGTTTCCTCATTGGGGACTAAGTGAATGGTTTAATCTCTATTTGAGAATACAACTTACAAGTATAAAATTTGTAGACTACAGCTAGGAGTATCTGAAATGTGTAAAGGCACAATTACAATTTTGATGTGTTTTTGCTTCTTTCTATGTTGTCAGATTAAAAACAGGTGTAGAGAGACTGAAATTAACTTTTTGAGAAACCACTTGAAAGGCCTTACCCTAAATCGGTTTATTGATGTTGTTATAATTATAAAAATAAGGAATATCTAGATTATATATGTATATTAATATATAATATATTAGTAGAAGTGTTTTTATTTATTATTGTTCAAATCTCCTCTATTTATTTTATTAATTTCATTTTCTCAATATAAATAAAACACTCTTGCTGTTTCAGAAACACATGGTTTCAGCTCAATTACTCTGTTTTCAATAGTATGACAAATACTTTGGCTTTTATAGAACCTAGTGGTGGCATAGTTGCATTTTGATTCATGTAGGTGACTGCATTAGTGAGAGGGTTTGGTCGTTTCCGTTTGATGATCGACTTTTTCATTTTTGGAGGATTGGAATTTGGAAGGGATAGTTTTAAAACAAACTATTCAATGTTTAACTGGGTGTTCACATATCTTTCCTTATGACTGTGATGTTGGTGTTGGAACCTAAAAATTAAACCACCTTTGTATTGTCATTTCTTGTTAATTAGTGATGAATTGGATTGTACAGTAGATCATGCCCCTGAAATTTGAACAGTGAATGTTTTAATGATGATGATTATAATTCCTTTTCTTCACTTCTGTTCAAACTCTTAAGTTTGCTAGGAAGTTGTGTTGTCCTTGAATCAGAATCTATAGAAGGGAGAATGAAACTAATATTTGGATATGCTGCTTTATTATTCTCAATACATGGGAAAACGTTCTCATGAAATATTAATTAGTTTTTCACCGTTTTTTTTATCAAGGGCTAGTAATGGTTTGCTGCTATTCTATTAAGATTATTCAAATAAATTTACTGGTGATGTCTTTGTAGATGTGTCATCTTCTGCTTCAATTTTCCAGCGATTAAGTATAGGAGAATCCAAAGTGCCAACATTTGAAGATGACCCTGCAGTGGTTATTCCAATTCATTTACAAGCCTTGAGTGCTGACTGTTCACATTTGAGTTTTGGTACATACAATTGCGGCAGTAATTCTGCATCTGTGGTTCTTACTTCCAATCATCTTTCTAAAAATGACATGGAAGTGAAGTCTGCAGCTGTAAATGATTCTTCAGCTCAGTTCCTGGATGAAAGGCAATTTTTTTTTTCCATTTTCTATTTTTTGATATATAGTCTGTTTTGTCTATGGCACAACTCATTTTATTTTTATTATGCCTCTATTAGTTCTGTAGACTATGGTGATAAGCAGCTTAGATTTGATGTTCCTAGAAGAGGAGCAAGTGATAAAAACAGTGACTTCCTTTCATCTCCTAAGCAATGGCCTGTGAACCATATTATTCCTCAGGAAACTCTTGAGCATGAACACAACTTCACAGCATCTGTATCAGACCCTCTTTTCCTAAAATCACATTGGGTGAATACGTCACTGCCTCTGAAGCAGCCAGGCTTGGGGAGTGGAAACCATTTTACTTTTCCAAGAGAACAGGTGAGGTGACACTGAAGCCTTTCCAACTTGAGTTCTTTATTTTGGTTTTCTCATTGATATTGAGGCTTTCTAAATGAAGTATATCCGTTCAGATGACCTATACGATTCTATTCTTTAATAGCTGTATACTTATAAATGCTTACTTTTAAAATTTCAAGTGTTATATATATAGTATATAATTTTGATATTTGGTTTTTTTACCTTTATGCAGTATGCTGACCCAAATTCCATACCTGGTGATTTGTTGGCATTTCTCATGTCACAATCACAACCTGCAAGACATAACAATGCAGTATCTTTTATAAGCAATCCTGTCATCTCCACGTCCAAGGTAGAGTATTCATCTGTACACATCATGCTCATCTGTTATTTGATTTTATGTATTTTTGCGTGTGGCCATATGCTAATAACTTCATGGAACTGATATTCTTTGGTAGGAATAGTCATTTAATGATGTTAATATTTCTAGAACATTGTTGGTTGAAGAATAACCAAAAAGAGATGGTTCAAGTCTAGAGATGTTTTTGTTTAGATTGCTCAGAAGTTAATGATCCCCAAAGTTTGTTTCGATATTTCTTATTAATCCAAATACTATGTTAACTGTCAATCTGTTTCGATACTTAGGCTTAAAACCTGGTAACAAGTTCATTATGATAGTTAGATACCCGATCCAGTAAACATCCTATGATAATTGTTTTTACTTATAAAGCGTGTATAACTTACTGTGTAGTTTTAAGGTAGATATTAAATGCCAAAAGAATAACAGTTAACAGTGAAAGAAAGTGCAATAATATCATTTACCTAAAGTTTAAAGGTTCCAAATCAGTGCTCTAAAAACTATGTCATTGATAATACTTGACAGTTGTTGAACCTTGCAGGTCAGTGAGCCAGGTGCCTTTTCTCTACCTATGAGATCTGCACTTCCCCAGGATCCTACACTGCAGTCCTCAACACATTTTCATCAATTGTTTGACAAGAAAGGATATCATTCCCTGCCCTCTCAGCAAGCATTTTCAGGCAACACTGCATATAATCCATCTCCGGCAGACATGAAGTATAACCTTCTGCAAAATAGAAATGAATTCCTTACAAATAGATTGCCTCCCCGTGCCATTGCCAGAGATGCATTTGGTTATGGAAATCTTGGCTCTTCCGTTTATAGTTCTGAAAGCTTTCTGGCTAATCCATCTCCTTCTCATATGATACCTTCAAATAACTTTAACGACACTTTATCTTCTCAGTATAGTGGTGGACATAACCTAAGCTCTATCCATCAGGTATGTTGTAGTTTTTTTCTGATGAAGAATCATCTTTTTCATACAAAGTTTTTTTTTACTATAGTTCGTTCGTATTATGAGGAAAATGACATGTAAAGTTAGCTATTGTGGATCTGTGCATGCTTCATCTGCAAATCTAGTCCCAGAAAATTAAAAAGTGACATTCAACTGTTCTTCACGTCTGATGGATGGGTTATTCTCTCAAAGTGTGATCAGTATCCTTGACTAGGATTTATTTGAATCAACTTTTCGATAAACACTTGAAGAAAAAGAAAGTTTTTCGATAAACACTTGTAAAATTGATTTTATATTAACTTTTTCAAAAACTGATTTTTAACGTAAGAATTATTCCCGAAGTCTGATAATTGTCCTTGACATAATCCACACTATTAAAAATCTGTTATATAATTTCATCATTTAGGTTAATGGTTTTTTGTCGTTTTTTTAAGCAGCATGGTAATTTTTCTCACTGGGACTATGGGTCTGAGTCAAGATCTTCGATGATCCCAGAGAGAACCCAGCCTAACTTTCAGGGGCACCCAAATCAGGCTTCCATGTTACAGTATGCTAGTCCTGGATATTCTAACCTTAATCATTCTCAGCCACGGGTTTTCGAAGATCTTCAGCACCCAGGTGGTTTTCAAGATTTGTCATCCAAGCAGTTGCATCAATTTTGGCAGCACAACAACTAACTCCCTTCTGCATGTTTTTATCTTGTCTGTTTTTGCAAGAAATTATTCTTGTAGGTTTAGGTGAATTATTTTTATGGTGGTATTTTCATTCAGATGCTTGAGCGTTAATTCAATTTGTACATACCTTCATAACATGTCTTCCGTAGTCCTGATTTTCCCTTAATTTTACTGTGTAGTACTTGGGCACCCTTTTCGTAGGGAAGGTTTATTTAATATACGTTTTCAACCCAGCAAAATAGTTTTCTGAAGCTGCAAGCATAAGCTAATTAGCAGTTTTATACATATATTCCATGGGAATGGGGACCCCCAAAACATGATGATGAGAAGGAAGGCGTGAAGTGGAGCAATTATGACATTAGATATCTGTTGTGGGAGAAAATCAACACGAGGTTAAGAAAGTGTTGAGTTAGGCATCGAGATTAACACAAAATTAAACAATAATTTTAGGTGGGGATGGTTATTACACTATTCCCTAACCCCATTCTAAAAGCTAATCATTATTTTTAGATTGTAATAAGTTTGTTGTCGTAATGCAGCTACTCAAGCTTCTATGTGGCCGAAAGGTGTTTGGTGCTGACCACTGTTCTCTTTGCCAAAGGCAATAAACGAAGTCACTTCGAATGAACCCAAAAAAGAGATAAAGAAAGCAGTATCTCCTCAACCCGCAGTCTCGGAAGTGCTTTAACCACTTCCTTCTCATCATTCTTGCCATCCAAACTCTATACAAAACTTTCTTTTCACTCAACATTTTACCCACATTCTTCACTAAAATCACATTTTATCCTTCATAATTGGACCATTGTTTTTTTTTCTTCTAAAATTACAGATTTCTTTAGTTAACTAAAATTAATTTATTTTTAAAATAAAGAATATGTAACTTTCTAAAGAAGTTTCAATACTTTTCAGGCTTGTCTATTTATTGACTAAATACGTTTTGAAAAAAATCAAATACAAACCCTTTCTACATCAATTAACCACAATAATTAATATAGATTTTTTAATATAAGATGTAGAAACTCCCTTTTTACTTTGTTTCAATACTATGTAAAAAAATTTATAGTATAACTAACTATATGGAAACAATATTTTCAAATATAATAAATCAAAATAACACAAAAATCCTAATTTACAAGATTTGTTGAAATTACATAAAAAAAACTTTAAATATTATGTACTCAAACCTAAAAAATAGTTAGAAATAATCTTGTGCATAAATATAAAATTAAAAGGTAAAAAAAATATTTCTTTTGTAGTTATTATCATTGTTTTGTAAGCATAAATGTTCCCTTAATAGTAGAAAAATCAAATAATTAAAACTTGTACTTAAAAGAGAAACTCTATACGTATATGGTAAGATATCCGAGAACAGAGTTTACAAAATTTAAGAGAATAAAAAAGGAATACATAACGTATATACATTCATCCCAAAAGGTACTAACAAATTTTTATCCAATTCTCTTTCAAGTTCAACTATTGGACTTGCACAACCATTTACCAAGTACCAAATACGAAAAAGGATACTTCTATAAATAATATTTATTGATAACTTTTGGAAGATTTGTCTATCATAGAATAACGCATGGTTATTTTAAGCTATATGTTTTTATCTTGGACTTCCTAAGTCATGGTACATTTAAGACATTCACTGTTTAGATACATGCATGTGTTCCAAATGTGCAATGAACTCTTTTAACTTCTTACAGTTAAAGTTTTAATCTTCATAATTTAAATACCAAATGAAACTAGGATATCCATGTTAAATATATGCACATCTACTTAATACAATGTTCACATACCATCTTAAGTATAAACTGATTTCATATAATATAATCATCATCTATAACAATTCTATTTAAATTAAAATAAATTCATTCAATTCCATAACATTATATTATACATCATTCAAAGTATATTATCATGGATTTTCATATTCATTTTATCATGCATATTCACAAATATTATTTAATATTTTCAATTAACAATATGGTTATGGATTTATTGGATTAAATCATATTTTTCATCTAATTCCTTTTAGAGTTTAAATTTGCTAGACAAATTTCAATATGCTAAACGAATTTGGAAAGATTTTTTGAGTGCATTGTAATCCAATAAGCAAATTTAAGTCGAAGAGTAATGTTGGAACTCTAAGTGAAATTTCATTTTATGAATAAATTTTGGAACTTGAAATTATACATAATCTTCTAAAACTAGTTCCCAACAAAAGTTTATCATTATACACATTTTAACAAGTTTAAATTTCTCAAATAAACCATCTATTTCTCATATTTCACATTCCAAACATAGTTAAATCTCACATGGGATGAACTGCCTGAAATCTTGAGAGCTCATAAGGTGCCTCTCCAAGATTGAGCTTAGAAGGAGACCTTAACATCGTATGACAAATTACACATAAGATCTGCCTTACAATAGACTCAATTCATACGTAAGGATGCAACAACTTTAAAAAACTCTAGGGGAAGAGAATGATGCGTTTTGAGGTTAAGTCAAAAAACTCAATTGATAAAAAAATATCTCGAATGTTAAGAAAGTTTAAGCAAATGATGAAACAAAAAGATCAAGGCAATAAAGGGAATGAACAATATTATGAAGAGGTCATATGCTATGAATGGATACGACAAAAAAACATGAAGACAAAGTGATCCAAGTTCAAGAAAGCCAAAATTTAAAAAGAAGAGTTTGATGGCTATTCGGAAAGACTCAGACTCAAGTGTGGACTCCAGGTCAAACATGAAGCATGCAAATCTATGTCTCATGGCAGAAATAGAGGATAAGGTAACTTCTAACCTTAATCTTTCTTTTAAAACACCATCTGACTCAACACATTCATCATCTGATGAAGATGATAATAATGATCGTTCTTACAAAGATCTTATGCAAATTTGTAATTGAATCTCACGAGTAATATTTTGAAATTAAAACAAAGATTTAAAACTTTATCATTTGAAAATGCAAAGCTCAAGGAGAATCATTTATCTATTGAAAATAAAATGGTGTGCGTAGAACAAACTCATGTTTCAGATTCAAAGAAGAAGAAATGTCTTGAAGGATTAACATGTTGCAAACACGTTTTTTCAAAATTTCTTGAGAGCTCTAAATCTTTAAATCTTCTATTTTCTAACATTATACATACATATGACAAGTCTGACCTTGACTATGACCTAAAATTAAGAACCATGTTAAGAAATATGTTAAAAGTACTTGTCACAATAGTTGTAAGCATGGCTCAAGTGGTAGATGAAAAAATAAATGACATAATAAGAACTAACGAACCCAAAAAGATTCAAGTAAGAAAATATTTCATAATTCCTATTGTAGATGTGTTGTACGAGAAGAGGCCAATGACGAAGTTTGTTCCTAAATAATGGATGCTCGTCACATATGACAAGCATAAATTCTGTGTTCTAAGACCTAAAGTAACATGACAAAGGCAATGTAGCGTTCAGATGTACAAACTAATAGGATACTATTAGAATTAGAAAATTTTTCTTGTGTAGATTTATGTATTAAAGTTTCAAACGTAACAAGGACATCGGAGGTAGCAAAGTCATCATATATTCTCAAAGAATTAGACGCAAAGGAAAAATCATATGGAAGAACAATTTTAATTTCATTAAAGCTAATACAAACATGGTAGATTTTGTTGATGACACCTGATTAGGCGACATGCTTGTTTGTGCAGTACTACAATTTTTATTGAGTCTGTGTATTCTTAGTCATCAAACACACTTAGTGTGTCACATAAAAAAAAATCAAACCTAAGAAAGCATCTTCCATGAACTGCTTTGATGGAAAAGTAGTACAAGTTATCCTCTATTGGACTAAGATCATCTTTAAGGGGAGAAAGATAAGGATAAAATTTAAAAAAAAAACTGGAGATATGAATAATAAGAAGAAAGGGAAGATAAAGCTTAAGGGATAGAAGGATAAAGCCTAAAAGAAAATATACGGGAAAAAAGATAAAACGAGGAAGGGTTAAGGGGGAGAATAGATGGAGAAATTAGAGCTTAACAAATGATGTCAATTGATGAGGAAGCTAACAAGAAGAAGAAGTCGAAGGTGAAGACAATATTTCTTTAGTTTCTTCTACTCTATGCTCCTATATATGTTACATGAAAAAATGTTTATGAAAGCTTGATTTGATGATTTTATTTTTGAAAATTATGCATGTTTAAACTTTATTGTTTTAAACACCATAAAAAAGGGGAGATTGTTAGGGCGAATTTCTACAAACCCTATTTGATTTTGATTAAGTGGTTTACAATACAACATGATTTTATAAGTATCTTATTTTGAAAAACGTGAGTTTTTCGTCTGACGAACAAACGCATGACATCTTGTTTATATATATTTTTTTGATAAACTTTTGCTTGGATAGACGATAAACATTCGTATTTCGATGCATTTCATGGTATATGTTGAATACTTAAAAATGCTTATTTTATGTATGGAGATAATATTCTTCTTTTCTATTCTCATAAGAGGATCTTATAAAGATGTGTCTACTTCAAGATCTCATGAAGAATGCGCCTCAAGCTGCTGTACACAAACTTTTTTGAAAAGGTAGTACATTAGCTCTGAAAAGACTATGAACCATGCACAATCCTTTGCTTTACTCCAATTTGGGAAAAGTTTATCTGACCGAGGTCAGATAAGTCATGTTATGTATCAAAAAGTTGTGTAAATAGATATATGCATTTAATGCTTCATGAAGATCATTTAATGCATCTCCAAGCTTGAACGTATACAAACACAAGATGAATAAGAACAACTTTTCAAAACCTCATAATAACTCCAAAAGATTTGAAATGGATCTTTCCTTCCATTTCTATGTATAAAAGATATATTTGAAAAAGAAAGGTTAACGATGACAATAATGCTTTTAAAACTCTAGTAACTTTAAGTAATCCTCAAACCTTATTTTGTGAGCAAGAACACTATTTGTTTTCAATAGAAATTTAGAATAACTTAGAATAGTGAACTTCATTTGTATTCGTCTTAGGATGTTATCTCTCTTTTAGTGAACAAACCCTATGATCTTTGATATCATACTTCTTTGTAAACCAAAGTTGTTTAGCTAGGAGTAGTCGTGTTCCAAATAATACTTGGTCTTAGTCAAGAATGATTGTGTTCCAAACATTACTCGATCTTTGTTATGAAGTTTTATTCCAAATAATACCCAATCTTATCAAGGAGTGACATGTTCCAAAAAATACTTTGTCTTGGTAAAGAATGATTATAGTCTAAAGAATACTTAGTCTTAAATAGGTGTGACCGCATTCCAAATAATACTTAGTTGTTAGTTAAGAATGGTTGCGGTCCAAATAATGTTCACCTTGTACTTTGTAGCACTAGTCGACTAGTTAAACTTGATCATGTTGATCAAGAACTAGACATAATATGGGTTTTCAGACAAACCAATGTAAAAACATCTAGTGTAAATTTCTCTATCTTAATATATTTGAATTACATATTATTGATCTACAACTAACATGAGAAGGAGAGTTTTACTAAAACGAGTTTTACAAAGTATTTTTGACAGTATATTTGTCAACTTAAATTTGTGTCTAAGTGTCTTCATCAAATGTTACTCTTACAAAAACCCATTGATTATGTGTTTGTCAAGTTAAAAATTCGTCTTATCATTTTTTATCAAACATTGATTTTGAATTTTTTTGCAAAAGTTTTTCACAATACCTCTTTTGTTGCTCAAGGGAAAGTGTTATCACTCAAATGAGGACAAGGCATAGAATAAACCTATTTTCCATGACTGATTTTTGTTTAAGAAAAAATTAGTTGTTTAAAGAAATTTTTTATGATGATTATATATATATATATATGTATGTATGTATTTAGGACTGTAATATTTATGTATGAAAAAATGTGATGAAATTAATAAAAAATGATGTATGCTACTTGTATGGATCTTTTTGGGTGTTATTGTCCTTTTTGAAGTTGTTGCCTTATTATGGGTGTTGTAGTGATGATACCTAGGAAGTATCCTGACCATAAAGAGACATGTATTAAGCATTAGACTCATTAAGAAAAAGGAATATCCTACTTCACTAATAACTTGATCACAGACTGTGATGTAGTAGTTGCAATGTACCACCAAGAATAAGGGAGTTGAAGATGTATTCCAACATGTTTGATAGTAGTTTTTCGAAAGCAAGAGTACGAGTGAAAATATTGATGATTGAATCATGAATGTGATTGTTAATTGAAACGATTTGTGATTATAAGCCCTTTGCATAAGCTTCGTGAACTTCATAATTTAGAGAATGTGGGACTAAAAACACACAAATGCAACTCATAAGAGAAATTTTGAAGCACCACTCCCTCCATGCATAAGTGTCCCAAATTACACTATTTTTGGCCTATTCTAGGTGAAGTGAGACTTCAAGCTTCATGTTCTCTCCTTGGACAAAATTGACTATGTTCCGTAAGGTTTTTGACTGAATTTTTAAGTCCAAATTGAGGTACAAGTGAAGCCCAAAATTAGTCCACATATACCTCTATCAAATCATACAATTACATGGAAAGAATGCACAAGTATACAATTTGCATAAGACTAAGAAAAAAAATCATAATATTCTACTCTTCAAATGTAAAATTGCATTCCATGAGACTTCATCTTCTTCTATTCTCTTAACCAATAATTTTGAGACTCAATAATTTCCATCAATATCAACTTAGATTTAACAAATATGTGTAAAACCTTGTACAAATAACACTTAAAACGAAAAACTTAAAATTTGTTGAAAAAAACTTACTAAAAAAAATTTAATCATATTAAATTATCCTTAAGGTTATTATAAATTGTGTTCTCTTATAGAAAAAAAATGAGAAAAAGTCACATAATTTAAAAAAAGAAAAAAATAGAACATAAATTAGCAAATAATTAAAATTCTAATTTATATATTAAACCTAATTTATAATTTTAATTTTTTTCTTTTTAAAATCATCCTTACAGAACATAAATTGATCTTATACTATTATTTTATAGAAATAAATAAGAAAAGAAAACTAATCATTACGTGGTTCCTTGCCTTTTTCAGTGTATCGTTTTTAAATTTTAATTCATTTACCAAACAAAAAAGTTATTTCAATATGTTTCCATTTTTATCTTTTATTTAATTTTTCAAATTATTCTATCACATTTTATTTTTTATTTTGTGAAAATAAAAATAATGGCATTTATGTATTAATTTGTAATATATTTGGGACATTTCATACCATATATGAAAGAAGTAAATTTAAATGAGGAAAAGTGAACGAACATATCATTTGTGACCTATATCTAAAAGAAAAGCTCAATTTAAGGAAAAAAAGTTTGACTATCTAAATTTTAAATTAAAGAACATAAATAAATATATAAGAATGTCAATAATCTCACTCAATAAACAAGCTTGTGCTGATTTTACTCATAAGGCTAATTTTTCAATATCAAGTTTTTTCAATAAACTATTTTTCATAGTATAATCATAAAATCAAACTTCTATTAATCTAGATACACTTATATGTATCTAATTAATACTGATTTTAGAATTATATCAAATAAGTATATAAGAATAGCTTTGGATCATATGATCATAGTCCTATAATAATTACACTTTTTCTCTCATCTTTACCAACATTAACACAATTTTTATATTTATGGAGGAAAGTTCAAGAAGTGCCTTTATTAAGAACTAGGATGAGGCCATGATTATCTTATCCCCTTAGCCATGTCTTTCTCATTCAATTGGTCTAAAGTGCATATTAGGAAAAGATCTTTGGTGGCCACCTTTAGGGTCAACTTTCACCTCAAAATCAATTCAATCCAAATTAATGCATATATAAATAGTGACTTAATGTTTTATTACAAGACAAAAACCATGTTAAACAAAAGCTAATCAAAATGTTAGTTCATAGTTGAAAAGGTAATTGGTAATTATGTTAAACTAAAGTATTTTGTAAAATTATTGATTAATGTAAGAAACAAATATAAAGTGACAAACTTATGCATGTTGTATAATATTTTTATATAAATTTTAATTTATGTTATTGGTAAAATAGATTTTGTGTACTTATTTAGTTTATCAACCTTCATTAAAATTAAAGAGGACATTTTTTTAGCTTAAATAATGTAAATCCCATTTACTAAAGTGAAGCATGCAAAAATAATTGCAAATAGTCTTGGCACTTTGTTCTAGGTATAACATGATCCATGTGTGTAAGTTTGTGTGGTGAGGATTCATTATGAACTGTTCTCAACCAAGTTATATATATATATATATATATATATTCTTATTTTACTTATTTTTTTACTCTATTAAGTCATGTTAAATTTAAGCTTTTTTAATTTTTTTTGTTTAAATACTATTTTTTTTACAAGATTCACATTTTAAGATTTTTTTATTATTATAATCCAAAATCTTAAATTTAAGATCTTTGGGTGAGTATTTCACATTTACACACTTGGGTCAGTTCAAAAAATTGATTCATTCATAAAAAAAAGTTCAAAGAGATCTGTCTTATCAGAGGAACAAATAGTCACATGTTACATGAAAAAGACTGCATTCTTATGGTCACAACAAACATGGAATCACTTAAAAGTGATTTTTTTTTGAAAAGATGGTTAGCACAAACAAAATAATAAAAGCAATGATTTTGATTAAATTTTGAAGCATCTTAGCTACAAGGATCAAACACAGCTTATTTATAGATGTTATCTAATCAGATTCATTAAAGCACTGATTATTTTTTATTTATTTATTGAGGAATACACTAAAGTTGCAATAAAAATCACAACACATTTAATTTTTTTTTTACCTATCCTGTTTAGAATAAAATAAAACCTCAACTAATAAATTTTATTAGTTTGAATTTCTCTACATTTGTTCGAAAATTTTATGTACTTTTAAAATCAAACTAATTTATAAAAACAGATTGATTTGGTTTGAATTAATAAAAACAATTTTTTAATGTGAAAAATTTTATTTAAAAAATATATTGCTTTGTCATTAAATAAATAAATATAATCTTGTCATTAAAAGATGTAAAAGTCATATTGTGATATAATTTACTTCTATAAACTAATAATTGAGAAAAAATATAAAATAAATACATGGTTCTATTATAAAATTCAATACATAATAATTAAATATTAAAATTTTCCATTAATTTAATTTGGAGTTATTAGATTGATAAATTATAAATCTAATATTCGAGTTAATTATTATCAAATTTATTTGATTTGGTAGAGTTAAATTAGATTAGATTAAAAATTGGAATTAATTTAATTGATTTGATTTAAAATTTTGAATTATTTAAGTGAGTGAAGACAAAACAATAATAGAATGATAGTTATAGAAATAGCAGATGTTTATACACTCTATGTCCCCAATTGCAAAAAAAAAAAAAAACACCACTTGCAATTTAAATCCTTGCATAATAACTAAAGGCACACACAATTATATATTTAATTTATGCATCATATTATTGGTTAATCATGAAGAAGAGTGCCAAGTTTTTGACATATTGGAGGAAGTTTTATATTGAGCAAAGAATAAAGGGAATGAAAAAGAAAAAGAAAAAGAAAGTGATGAAGAAGAATAATAAATACTACGAATGATAATAAGTCCTATAAAACAGTAAAAAGAAAAGCATAGAACAGAGAAAGGTAGCAACTCTCATCAGCACCATCATTACAGGGATCACTAATCATCTCACACACTCACCCTAAAAACTCCAAACAATTCCATTCTTTCTTTTCTTTACTTTCTTTTCAACCCTCTGCCCCACATTTTCCCTCCTTCTCTTGTTTGCACCTTCTTACACTCCACCTCTCCTTTCTCAAATCTTCTCCTACCTTGTCTCTCACACTTCTTCACATGCTCTATAAATATATGTCTATGTTTTCATTCACATGAATAGCCCTCAAAACACCTTTTTCCTAGAGACCACTCACCATCTCTAGTTTATGATATCTTCATTTCTCTCTAGCTGTTTCAAGGGAAGAAGAAGTGTTATTTGGGAGCCACATTGAAGAAGAAGGAACAAGAGGAGAAGGAACAAGTACCAAAGCAGCAAAAGAACAACAAGAGTCAAGATGGAAAGAAGTGTGAGTTACTATGTGCTACTTCTTGTACTTGGTCATTTCCTTTGTTCAGGTAATTTAGTTTTCATTTGTCTTTCTTTGGTCTATTTCTGCTTCTCCCCTTTTGTTCATGTGGCTCCTTTCACTCTATTATTCTTCTATTCTATGGATATCTAATATAAAGCTATAAGTTGCTTCTGCTTTAAGATAATGTTCCTCTCTGTTCACTATCTATGTTTCTCATTTTTCTTCTGTTTTGAACTGCTTCCTTTTGTGTTCTTTATCTTTATGGCGGAATTATTTTCTCCTTTTCTCTTTTAGTCCTAGATTCTTTGGACCACTTGGATAATGTTTTTGAATTGAATGCATTTCCTGCACCAGAGTTTGGGATTTCTATAGCTTTAGTCCTTTTTCTTGCAACTTTTGTTGTTGTTCAAGTTTATTAGATATACATGTTGGATCAGTTGGGTGCAATTATCTTTTCCAAATTTATTTTCCCCTCTATCATGCTCTTTATGTTGCACTGTATAGGTTACCACCATTTCACCACTTTTTTTTATCAATGATTTTTTAAATAACAATGATTATACTGTTGAAATAGCTGCCTTTTCTGTATTTCTGTTGATATTGCAGTATCACATGGAGTTGTTGTATTGTATTCAATCTCTCTCCAGTTATACCGTTTCCTGAAAAGATGCAAGGGTCCAACTTTTTTTGGCTCATGTCTCTATGCAAAAGATACCCTACTTGTCTCTAGTGCCCTCTCTAGATCCACTCTAATAACAGGATAGGGACCTAATAATTAGTTTACATGCAATTATGCAAAATTTTGAATATAAGTACTGTTTTGGTTTGATGCTAAGTTGAATGCTATAGGAACAATTTGAATCCAGTTAGCACTGTTACTCCCTAAAGAAAGTGCCTAAAATTCTATAGTGAGTTAATTAAGAACTAAAGAAAGGTTACACCATTACAAATGCACAATCACATGCTTACAGTGATAAAATAGTATAATAATCATCATCATCTTCATAAATAACCTTGTCATTGTTATTTGAAATACAGGTTCAAGTAGGACACAGAAGGAAGCACTAAGACATGTGAATGTACTAAGGCATGATGAAGAAAAACAACTAGAATTTACAGCCTCAATGTCCACCACTCAAAGGGACATCACCACACCAATCACTACAATTCCCAACTTAGTTCCCATCACTTCAACATCTCCAATCCTGAATCCCAATTCCAACCCTGATACAGCCTCTCCAGCCTCCACACTCCCAATCACCACTCCTACCCCACCAAATAACTCCCCAATTTATTCCTCAGGTGCAAGCTGGTGCACTGCAAGCCCTACTGCCTCACAGAGAGCCTTGCAAGTTGCATTGGACTATGCTTGTGGATATGGTGGCACTGATTGTTCTGCAATTCAACCTGGCGGAAGCTGTTACTTCCCAAATTCTGTTAAAGACCATGCTTCTTATTCCTTCAATAAGTATTATCAGAAGAACCCTGTTCCTAATAGCTGCAATTTTGGTGGAGTTGCTGTCATCACTAGCACTAATCCAAGTAAGACTTCTAGTTATGATTCTAAGTGTTATTCTCAGTGTGATGTTTAAGAGTTAAGACCACTTCTTAGAAGAATATTAGACATGTTTGGTTTGCTTTGAGGATATAAATTTTGTTTTCACTTCCTGTTTTCACAAATAATTACAATTATTTTTATCCTGTTATGATTTTGAGATAAAAGTTTTTGGTCTTTAAATATTATTTCCTTATAGTCTTTATATTGTAATAAGACACACTCTCACAAAACATATTGAATCCTCAATTTTAGTTTTTTATTTTAATGATTTATATAGAAAAAGATGAACACAACAAAATGTTAATTTTGTTATTTCCAGAAGAGATGATAATAAATATAAAAAAAGTGACCTTGCTATAATTATGTGAATTTAGAGTTTGTTTTCCCTAGCTAGATAGAAGTTTAATATTATGATAAAAATTTGGGGTAGGTGAGTATTAATTTAAGAATAAGAGACAAATCAAAGTGTGCAACAAGTCAAGAACACTGGCACTGTTACTGCTCTAACCAAAGTGAAACACAGGCACATTGCCTCTGATTGGTGTGATCAGAACTATCTCTGGTGGATTCTTGGGTTCCATTCTGCCCAGACAGCAGAAAAATAAAAAAAGCTTTTCCTGCATCATCTTTTTTGGAAATATTTTACTGCATCTTTGAATACACTTCCAAAGTGCCTTGGGGAAATACATAGGAACTAAAAAAGTGCCACTGGGTGATGCCAGAACTCTAGCTTTTTTCTTTTTCTTACTTTATTACAAAAAGTATCTCAAAAGCCTCCTACATCTTCTCAATATCTAAAGCAATGAATCCTATTTATCACAGTTTGTTTTTCAAAACATTATGTGTGTACTTTAGTAAGGACCCTTCAGTTAAAATGATGTCTAATACTTAGGACTCAGGACTTCAGCACATAAGAAAAATTTAGGATTGATTATGTTTTTAATTTTGGAGTAATTCTGTTTTTGATCCTTCATATTTTTTCTAAATTTGAGAAACTAAGTAGTTTTAATCTCTATATAAAAGCTTGGTTGATTATAAACACTTATTAATTAATAAATGTGTTGCATTGCAGGTACTGGAACATGTCAATATGCATCCACTAGGTGACAATCTTTTAACTATCTTTCTTTCTCTCTTTTTGTAACAACAAATTGTGACAAATCTTAAAACATATATGATGCTTGAAATTTCAGTATCAGTTCATCAGTGTTGAACACAACAAACACAAGTGGTGCAAATGTTTTTGGTTCAGTACCTGTGCCCAGGAACCCCTCTGCCTCAGCTGCTGCAGCTACCACATCAGCTAGATTTGTACAGTTTTGCCTCATTCTGTGGCAATTATTAGCAATTTTGGGGAAGAATTATGTTTAAGAAGAATGAAGTTTAGATTTTGCATGGATTTGATCTTGATTTTAGTTGAGGGTGGGGAAGGGGTTGTGTACTGGAAAAGGAGATAGGTACAAAACCATTAATATGACATACATCATGATATGATAGAAACACTTTGTAGAAAAAGTAGCAATTATATGAAGGGCTTTCTGAAGATATTTTTACCTTTCAACATTGCTTTTCTTTTTATACATTGCTTTTTTTCCGTATAAGCATTGGTAGGTTGGAATCAGAATTGGTGAAAAAAGATGGGTGGAGAATAAGAAAAAAAAAATAATTTAAAAAAATGGAATAGCAAATTAGGGTTCACAAAGAAAATAATCTTGGAAGACTATATATATATATATATAAATGTAGAGATATAGATAGAATATGGATGTTATACGATTCTCAGGAAATTTTCGTGATTCTCTTTTATTTTGCAATTTTCAATAATTTGAATAAAAATTTATAAATATTCACACATTATATGTGTTGTAGTGAGCAAATATGATGGAAAAAAACTTGGAGATAGATATATACAACTGAGATTAAATATATATGCATGTTTTAAGAAAATAAATTTGTCATTGGAATTTAAATATATTTTAAAAGATTTTTTGATGTTATTAATAGTGTTAGATTTGTTATCAACACATAACCTATTGATATGACGATAATTACTTCTTTAAAGGTTCTTCTCACCATTGCTCATTATTTTAATCTTAATAGAATTAAAATGTAAAACATAAATTAATTTTTAAAGATAATTTTGAGCAAATTTACATATTTTAAAAGTGATTTTCTATATTTTTAAATATAATATTTTTAAATGTAAATCAGCACATTATTTCATTAGTATCAACTAAGTATTATCAGACAAAAAAAATTTTATGTAGTGATGACTAAATAGATTCTAAGTTGTATCAACTAAACTCACGTTATAACAAACTAATATATTGCACTAACACATGTTGATGTGTGACTTCTAATTGGAAAAGAAGATTAAACTAAAAATTAAAAATAACTCTGGTTAAGAAAGAAACTTCATTCTTAGTGTGAGAGGAACCTCCACTTTGTACAGAAAAAAGATGTTTATTTTAAATCACTCAAAGGCACAAATTATAATAACATTAACTTATTAAACATTAACTAAAATAAATATTAAAAAATACATTAATATCGATTTAAATTTTTTGAATTTAAATAAATATTAAAATAAATAAAATCAATATTAAAAAAATCAATATTAATTTAATAAATATAAATATTAAAAATAATAAGATTAAGATTTGTTAATTTAATAAACATTTAAAATAAATTATATTAATATCTATTTAATTTATACTTTAAATAAATATTGAAAGTAAATTAGACTACCATCTAAACTGAAACTAATTTAAATAAATATAATTATTAAAACTAAATAAAATTAATTTCATACTAACTTTAATAATTAAATATAAATCACGCTAACATAATACATCAATTCTAACTTTAACAAATATTAAAAATATAATCTATCGCTCATTTAAATAAATACTAAAAGTAAACTAGAGTAAATATAAATAATTTAATTAAATATAAATATTAAAATTAAATAAATTTAATATCAAATAAAATAATATTAACTTTGATAAATATTAAAAAAATAGTTAACATCCGTTTACCAATAGTAATTTAAATAACATTAAAATATATTATATTAGCCTTGACAAAATAAATATTAAAATTTAATTAAATTAGTATCAATTTAATTAATACTAATTTGAAAATATTAAAAATAAATTAGACTAATAATTTAAATAAATGAAACAAAATTAGTATAGAATAAATCACATTAATTTTAACATATTCAGTTTTGTTAATTATTTTAGTTTTACTCCGAATTAAAGTAGGTTAGTGGACTTTAGGAGTTATATATAACGGGTGCAATTGTTGATATTCTTGTAATGTTTAATTAGTATTTCTAATTATTAAAATATATAGTTGAGATTAAATATCCCTGTATGTTTTAAAAACATAAATTGCACTTAATTGATATTTTAAATTATTTTAAGAAAAAAATTGAGATATTTAACCAAGATTTTTTAAATATTCAAATAAAATCTTATAATATTCAATTAAGACTATTTATTATTTTTTACTGGGTAATAAAATCTAGCAGAAAATTGAGATTTAAAATACAAAAAAGTAATTAATTTGTCATTCAAAATCATACTATTTTAATAAATTATTTTGTGGATTGAATTATGGACTTTGTGTGATTATATATATATATATATATGAAACATCACATTTAAATATGTGATATATATATAATTTTTATGAAAACATAACATTTAAATATGTGACTCAAACATTTATTAGTCATGATAATAAAGTTCTCTCTTCCTATTTCAATAGTTTTTTAAAAAACATAAACCCCAACTTTTTTTAAATTCCAAAAGCTTTTTAAAAACCTAAACATCTCCTTTTAGAAAATCTTCTTAATTAGAAAAATCGAAGTTTATGTTTAAAAAAAAAAATTCAAAATCTTAATAAATCTATGTGTCGCCATTCGTTTAAAAACTATCGTAAATTTATTATATTCACATATGTCAACGAGTATTATAGATGTTTTACAAAAAAAATCATTATAAACTAAAAAGTCTACAATTTTTTTTAGTTTTTAATAAATAAGTGTGGTAATGAAAAAAAATGATGATTTAGTTACCGAATTTTGTGATTGAAATACAATAGTTGTAAATTATCATCTAAATATTCACTAATTAACCCTAGTCTCCCCAAAATAATGATTGAGGAAAGTGTTAATGGTTTTGGCTAGTTTATCTATCGAATTACCCATTGAAAGTGGAAGTAGCAAAATGTTCATTTGCTAAATTGGTGACTATATGATAAGTGTTATAATTCAGTAATATTTCATACAAAAAGATAAACGTTTATAGATTGTAATTGTTAATAGTCATAATTCAACTTCTAATTTAAGAATTTGAACATTTTTACATATTTTTGAATTATAAGATGAATAAGAACAATTTATTCCCAAGTTTGTGCTAATGTCAGGAATCCAGGGAAAGATGGAGATAAAAAGGTTAAAGGAGGATGAACAAGTAAAAGACAAGATGAAAAGACAAAGTTGGGTTTTTTTTCTCATGAAACTTGCTTAAGCAAGTAATATTTTGTTTGAACGAGATGTCACTTAACCCAATACAATTAGATTAAATAGAAGGTGTAAGGCAAAACCTTAGGAATCATTGGGAGAATATTGATAGATAGAAAATCCTAGAGGAGGCAATCGTCTAGGAGAAACACCCTGGATCTTCTTTGCTTGCTTTTCATGCTTGGAATGACCAATATGAGTGATTAATTCTTTTTCCCTTTGAGATTGAGAGTAATATGTTCAAACTTTTGTGTATTGAGGTGATATTTATTTATAATATCCTGTTCTTGATTGATGATTAGTATTATTATTTTATTCTTAAAGTTTGAATCTTTATTCATAATTTTGATCCTTAGATTTGTCTGGGAAGTACTTGTAAGCATCCGACCTAAATGATAATACTTAACGTATTTGAATGTTATGAATAGATTTGAAATGTTAATTGCTTTATAACATCTATTCATAATGATAAAAACTTTTTATAAATATGCGAGGAATTGATATTTATGAGACATTCTTAATAATTTTGTATGTGAGGAATTGATATGAATGATTTTTATATGTGCATCAATGTCAATCAATATGGAATGTTATTTGTTTTTATTCATTGAAAATACAGACGAGTGAGAATGATTAACCCCAATCCCAATTTTTCAAATTGAATAATCCAAATCATTTACTTTGTTTTTATTTAATTTCTTACAAATTCATGATACAAGCAACCTTTCAAACAAACTTTTACATATTTTCTTATATTTAGTGAATGTTATACTTGAGATTTTAGAACTGTTTTTTGTGGGTTTGATATCTGTCCTTAGAGAAATTTATTACTTCTAACTCAGTAAACTTGCCAAAATAGGTCAACACTATATTGAATAAAATAAAAATAGTGATATCCGCGACCAAATTAAGAACCAAATATGATTATTTTTCAGCGATTGATTTTCATTTGGTCGCTAAATGAAATTGTAAATTTCCCCTAAAATGAGACATTTTCACTTTGCATCCGATGTCTTCAAATTTCTAAATCCTGTAACCTAAATTAGCACTAAAGAAGTTATCCAGCCTAAACCTGTTCCTGTTGAACATGTCCCAAATTTAGCCATGGTCTTTGTGATATAGGAATCGACTTTCAGTGTGCACGTTTGTTTCCATGGAGAGGGAGTTTGAGTTGTAGAGCTTAGAGGGAGACTTCGAGCTTTAGAAGTTAAAACCCGATAAGCTTTGATTTTTGGTTGCATTTTTTTCAAGAAACCCAAAAAATATCTCCGCAACAATGTATTCGTTCACAAATATATGTCTTTTCGTGAATGAATGTTTACTAAGCACATATTTATTCTAGACTGTAATGATAAAATAGTATTTTTTTTATTTTTCTATTGAATCTGCTAGGTCTGCAATATGTTTTTATTCATAGGCTAGTTAGCTTTTATTTTTGCACTCCATGTATATAAGGCACAACTTTACTCTTTCTAATTACTCATTGAATAATATTTTGCTTTTCATAAAAGTGTTCTTTCTCTTCTCTTCTCTGTTCTTCTCCGCTTCTTTGCTTCTTTCAGAATCACTAAAGATTTCTTTCCCTTTTTCTGTAATTTCCACTGATATTTTGTAATATGGTATCAGAACTTTTCATCGTGAAAAGCTTTGTTGCCCGCACTCTGATTCCTTCTTCATTCTTTATATTCTGTACTTCCACAATTTTTTCGATCTTTTTCTCCTTTTTTGACTAATGAGTTTTTCTTTTGCAGTTTTGAAGCTCTGGTTTCAATGGCTACAGAAAATCCTGATCGAAGCAAAAACCTTAACCCTAACCAGTATAAAAATCCCATTCAAAGTGACAATCCCGCTCACAACTTCTTATACTTGCATTGAGTGAAAACCCTGCGACTCCTCTCGTATCTTCAGTTCTTGATTTGACAAATACCACTCTTGGAGCCGCTCAGTTACCACTGCGTTAAGTGCAAAGAATAAGGTAGAGTTTATCAAAGGTGTGATACCTCAACCCTCAGAATCAGATCCCTCCTTCTCGTCTTGGATGCTCTGCAATAACATGGTGGCGTCTTGGCTTGTGCATTCAGTTTCTGTTCCCATATGTAAAAGCATCATATGGATGGATAAGACACTGAATGTCTGGAATGACCTTAAAGCTCGTTTATCACAAGGTGATTTGTCTCGCATTTCTGACCTTCAAATGGAGGCATCTTCTCAATCAAGGTGATCTTTCTGTTACTGATTATTTCACAAAACTTAGGGTTATCTGGGATGAATTAGATAATTTTAGACCTGATCATGTATGCACTTGTAATGGTTTTTCTGTTATTGCCCAAAGAAAAAGAGAGGATCAAGCCATGCAGTTTTTACATGGCCTCAATGATCAGTATAATAACATAAAGGCCCATGTTCTTCTCATGGAGCCTGTCCCTACTATTACTAAGATTTTTTCTCTGGTTGTTCAACAAGAGCGTCAATTTAACAGTAGTGTTTTAGTTGCTCATATAACAAATAATAATTATGTTATTCATACCAATGCCAATGCTATTACTTGTTCTTTCTGTGGAAAACTGGGTCACAATGAAATTGTATGTTTTAAGAAAAATGGTTATCCTAACCAAGATGGTAAGAGATCAAGATCTGATGGTAATAATAGAAAGGTTTGTACCTACTGTGCAATAAGAATGGGCACACTGTAGATGTCTGCTATAAGAAACATGCGGGTATAGATCTCAATAATGTAATTTTTCTCATGTCAACAATGTTGTTGCTCAAGAAGATACTGTTGGTGGTCAATATCATAATAAAAATAATGGTAGTGGTGACTTCCGAATTACCCAAAGTCAGTTTCAAATCATTTTGGATTTTTTGAAAAATGTAAATGTCTCAAATTGTCAAGCTCAAATGAACCAGGTTGGTTCCATTTATGCCAATCCTCAGGATCAAAATTCAGTTGTGACAGGTAATCTTTATCGATTTCGAAATTTTATCTTCAATAAGCATGCTTGGATTCTAGATTCTGGTGTAACAAATCATGTTTGTTTTGACCTATCTAATTTTGCATCATATAATCCTATTAAACCCATTATTATTAAACTTCCTAATGGAAATTATGTTACTCCTTCCCACTTTGGTACAATCTTTTTTCAATGATAAATTTGTTATAAAAAATGTCTTATATGTGCCAAATTTTTCTTTTAATTTGATTTCCATATCTCGATTGACTACATCTCTTAAATGTGAGCTTATTTTCTCCTTCTCTGAGTGTTTAATACAAAATTTCATAACCAAAGACAAGATTGGTACAATTGATGTTATGGCTGGTCTATATGTCTTCAACAAAGGTGACAAAAATATTCTAAGTTGTGCTACAAAACAAACAAATATCAGACACCTTAGAATGGGTCATCCTTCAAAAGAAAGGTTAAAAGTTCTACAAACTTATTATCCTAATATTCATATTGATAAGGACTTCATTTGTGATGTTTGTCATCAAGCAAAGCAAAGAATGTTAATATATTTAATTTTCTATTTTAAATTATTGGGCTTTGTTTGTTTGACCCAACTTTCCTTTTTCTGTTTCAGCTAGGTCTTAATCTTTTTCTTATATATACACCATGTATTTTACTC